>LSQX01237808.1_pt1 | contig 15592 bp, 13 predicted proteins | sample 654561 | NCBI WGS metagenome assembly LSQX01 (sample SAMN04489861, study PRJNA283612) | anaerobic digester metagenome | isolation source: 4 biogas reactors fed with cattle manure at either 37C or 55C with and... | place: Denmark: Kongens Lyngby | collected 2014 | reverse complement strand
AGGTCGCAGGTTCGAGTCCTGCCTCCGCAACCACGACCCCCCGAGACTGATCCGTCGAGGGGGTCGATTTTTTTGGCACAGAAGTGTGCGCCGGCGCGGCAGGATGCCAGCGGCGGCACACAGCGGCAACCCCAAGTCAGACGACAGCCTGCCGACGGGTACGAGGGTTGAAGAAAGCAAACGCATATCGGATCAAACTGGTCCGGAAAATCCGGACAAACCGCCGAAAGAGGTACATCATGGCTGACAAGAACATCACATGCAAAGACTGCGGAGCATCCTTTGTCTTTACTGACGAGGAGCAGGATTTCTTCCGTCAAAAGGGATACGAGAACGAGCCCCAGCGCTGCCCCGACTGCCGCGCCGCCCGTAAACAGGCTCGTAACAGCACACGTGGATCCGACCGGGAAATGTTCCCCGCTGTCTGCGCCGCTTGCGGCAAAGACACCATGGTCCCGTTCAAACCCAGCACGGACAAACCTGTGTACTGCAGTGATTGTTTCCGCGCCCGTCGCTGAATTAGCGTCAAAGACCGGAACCACAATGAAAGAACCCTCGGGAACATTCCCGAGGGCTCTTTTTGTTGTNNCGCGGGGCGGTGGGTCCTGAGCGCAGGGAGCCGGTTGGCCGTTATCTGGCGGCCGCCTCAAAAAAGGCGTCGATGTTTTCCAGCGGTGCTTTGGGCGGAATATCGCAGCCCGACGACAAAATGTAATTGGGTTGCGCACCGAGCGTTTCGACCAGCGCCCGTACCGCTTCCCGGATGGAATCGGGGGTGCCATGCGTAAACTGGCCGGCCGGATCGACATTTCCCATCACGAGACGATCCGCCGGGATTTTGTCGATCAGGTCGCTCAACCGGATCGCATTGCCAAAATGGAAGGCTTTGGCCCCGGTCGCGACGATCGCGTCGATCAGCGGTACGGTGTTCCCACAGTTGTGGTAGATCACGGGGAAGGTGTCGGTCTGCAGTGCCGACACGATGCGCTTCACATAGGGAACGGAAAAACGGGCGTTCCAGTCGGGGGACAGCAGTCCGGCCGCGGGTTCCGCCATGACGATTCCGTGGGCCCCGGTGTCCCGGAACGCCCGGATGTAGTCGAGCAGGAAGGCAGTCGCCTTTTCGAGCACGGCTTCCACCATCTCAGGTTCGTCCACCGCGTGGTACATCGTTTCCGTCATGCCCATCAGGCGGGCAGACAGTGAGAACGGACCGATGACGCCGGCGAATACCGGACGGTCCTGAATCATCTCGACCGCCTGGCCGATGGCCTTGACATACTCGCCGGTTCGGGCTGTGCCGACCGTCGGGATCTCCAGCCGCGCGACATCCTCCTCCGTGTCCAGCAGTACGCCTGTGATACTGGGCACTTCGTCCTCGGAAAACACCGCGTGGGCGCCAAACGCTTCGGCCTCGACCGACAAATCCATCAGGCTGACCGAAGCAAGCGTCGGATAACGGTCGGCGATCGCTTTCATACAGAGCGCCTGCAGTCCTCCGTCCCGGACCAGATCTCCGACCGAGCATCCGATGAGCTGGATACCCGGAAACGACAAAATCGGAAACGGCTTCTTGTCTGCCGCACCAAACAGCGCTTCCACCCATTGTTTCATCTCCATCTCCGACACCTCCTGTAGTATATTCACCCTTCTATCATACTTCGCGGACCTTTGCGTCCGATAACACATTCATACGGATTTTTACACGATTCCAAGGTGTTTCGCGGTTGGCACACGCATCGGTTTGGGCTACAGTGGATGTATCTCGACCCGTTGCGCGTTTTGACGCGTGTATGGGAATACTTCCGTGAGGTGTGACATGGATCGAATCATCTGCAACCCGGTCAATCTGCCCTACCGGTTTCGGGGCCCGTTTTCCAGCACAGCCGTCTGCCGCAGCATGGCGGATCCGTCGCTGATTCTTTTCAAAGGCCGTTACTACCTGTTTCCCTCCACCAAAGGATTTTACGTGTCCGACAATCTGGCGGATTGGGAGTTTGTCGACGGACGCGATCTTCCGATCGAGTTCGGCGCTCCGGACATCCGCGAAGTGGACGGTTGGCTGTACCAGTGCGCGTCGGGCACCGGGGTGGGAACCATCTGGCGCACGCGGGATCCGATGTCCGGCGAGTGGGAAAAGGTGTCTTCGCCCTTTGCGTTCTGGGATCCCGATTTTTTTGAGGACGACGACGGTCGCGTGTACTTTTACTGGGGATGCTCCAATACGTCCCCGATCTGGGGTGTCGAGATGGACAAAGACACCATGACTCCACGCGGAGAACCGGTCGCGCTGTTGGAAGGCCGGCAGGACATCCATGGGTGGGAACGGCCCGGAACGGACAACGACAACCGTCGCGGCTTTACATTTCCGGGGGAGACATCCGGACCTCCTGTCCAGGACCCGCGGCCTTGGATCGAAGGGGCCTGGATGACCAAGCACGACGGCAAGTACTATCTGCAGTATGCCGGTCCCGGCACCGAGTACAACGTTTACGCGGACGGGTACTATGTCTCGGACCACCCGCTCGGCCCCTTCGTCTATGGTGCGGACAGCCCGTTTTCGGCCAAGCCCGGGGGGTTTATCACCGGTGCCGGACACGGGAGTACTTTGCAGGACCGGTATGGAAACTGGTGGCACATCTCCTCCATGGTGGTGGCGGTGCACGAGTCGTTCGAGCGCCGGGTGGGGTTGTTTCCGACTGGATTCGATCGGGACGGGGTTCTGTACAGCAACATGAATTACGCAGATTACCCGATGATTTTGCCACAGCGCAAGATCGATGATCCCTGGACGGAGTGCTTCCCGGGGTGGATGCTGCTGTCCTATGGGAAACCGGTCACCGCGTCCTCGACGTTTACAGGATACCCGCCGGAGAATGTGACGGACGAGAGCATCCGCACCCGCTGGGCCGCCGGCACCCGCGAGCCGGGTGAACACATATCGGTCGATCTGGGTGATGTCGTGGATGTGCGCGCGATTCAATTGAATTTTGCGGAACACAATCTCGGTCCACTACAGACGCTGCCGGGCTACAGGGAGCAAGACCTTCCCGCCGAACGGCGCGGACGACACCGGCTGACATGGCTGCTCGAAGGTTCGGAGGACGGCACCCGCTGGTTGGTGCTGGCTGACCGCCGCGGCACGGATACGGACCTTTCGCATGACCTCGTTTGTATCGCAGAAGGAAGACGGCTTCGGTACGTCCGGGTAACCGGTTTCGAGATGCCTTTTCAAGGTTCCTTTTCGATGAGCGGCCTACGTGTGTTCGGTCATGCGGGGAAGGCCGCGCCCGCTCCCGCGACTGAGGTTGCGGCCACACGGCTGGACGGCATGACCATGCGGGTTTCCTGGACTCCCGCGCAGGACTGCGACGGATACAACGTGCGCTGGGGGACTGCACCGGACAAGCTGTATCACAGCTGGCAAGTGGTTGGCAAAGAGTCCAACACAATCACGATCGGACAGCTGAACGACGGCATAGATTGCTATGTCGCGGTGGACACTTTCAACGGAAGCGGCATCACGACGGGCGAAACGACACAAGCCCGCTGACGGGTGGAGCAGGAGGCGAAGGCAATGGTAAAAATAGGCGTGGATACCTTTATCTGGGCAGAGGATTTTGACGAAAAGGATCTGTGGATCATACCCAAGGCAAAAGAGCTCGGGTTTGCCTACATTGATTTTGCGGTGGCACATCCCGAGCGATTTCCGACCGAACAGGTCGCGGACCTTGTCCGGCAGGCCGACATCGTGCCGATCACGACATCGACCCTGGGGGCGGACACCAACCTGATCTCTCCGGATCCGGACATCCGGGCGAACGGGGTCCGACATCTCAAGAAAATGGTGGACATCAACGTCGCAATCGGCGCTCGCATTCTGGGGGGCGTGATCTATGCCGGGTGGGGCTACATCACCCGCAAACCCCGCACGGAGCAAGAGTGGTCCTGGTCGGTGGAGGCCATACGGGAAGTGGCCGCGTACGCGCTGGAGCGGGATCCTGAGATGATTGTCGCAGTCGAATGCGTCAACCGCTTCGAAACCCACTTCCTCAACGTGGCCGAAGACGCGGTGCGGTACTGTCAGGCGGTCGGGTTGCCCAACATGAAAGTGCATCTGGACTGTTTCCACATGAACATCGAAGAGAGCAGCTTCGCGGGCGCGATCCGCACCGCGGGCAAAGAGTATCTCGGATACATGCATGTCAATGAGAACAACCGCGGGATTCCCGGCACTGGGACCGTCCCGTGGAAGGAAGTGTTCTCCACCTTGAAGGAAATCGGCTATACCGGACCGATGGTGCTCGAATCCTTTGACCCCAATTTCGAGGAGCTGGCAGGGAACTGCGCGATCTGGCGGAAACTGGCGGATTCGGGCGAACAGCTGGCCATCGAAGGGTTGGCCAATCTCCAACGTCTGGCCGAGGGCATCTGGTGATGGCCTGTATCACGTGATTTTCTGATGTTAACACCAGAAACAAGACCGCCTTGTCCATTTGGACAGGGTGGTTTTTTATTGGACGGGTCGGCACCTGTGGGAGGCTGTACATGCAAGTCGAGCATGCGAAAGTTGCGTGAAGGGGAGAAAATCTATATATTATGAAGGTGCTTTTGGCAGCACGTGTTGCAGAGTTCGATTCAACATCTTTCATATAGGCAAAGGAGCCACAGTATGACCAGAGTGACAGGTACGACGGTTCGGGGGCTGCTCGCTCCCATCATTCGCCAGGGAGACGATCTCGTCCGCATCACGGTCGAGACGGTGTTGCAGGCAGCGGCGGCAGAACAGATTGAGCTGAGGGATCGGGATGTCATAGGTATTACCGAATCCCTGCTTGCGCGTGCGCAAGGCAATTATACGACGGTCGAAGCGGTCGCGGAGGATGTGCGGCGCAAACTGCCGGGCGACTTTGTCGTATTGTTTCCGATCCTGAGCCGAAACCGGTTTTCCGTCATTCTCAAAGGGCTGGCCATGAGCGGACGGAAAATCACGGTTCTGTTGAATTACCCGAGTGACGAGGTGGGCAACCACCTGATGGACGTCGACGAGATGGAAGCACACGGGATCAATCCATACCAGGATGTATTGTCCGAGGCCGAGTACAGAGACCATTTCGGGCATCGTTTTGTCCACCCCTTTACCGGGATGGACTACATCGACCTTTACAAGAGCTTTGCGATCGACGACAACATCCGGATCGAGCTGGCCAACGATTACCGTGCCGCGCTCCGCTATGCCCCGGATGTACTGGTCGCCAACATTCACGACCGCGCGCGGCTGAAACGCAAACTGCTGGAGGCAGGTGCACGCACCGCCATCGGTCTGGACGACCTGATGAACGAACCGCGGGACGGCGATGGATTCAATCCGGAGTACGGACTGTTGGGTTCCAACCAGGCGGGGGAATCCCGGCTCAAGTTGTTTCCGCGGGACTGCCAGGCGTTTGTGGACGCGGTCCAGCAGCAGCTGCGCGACGCGACCGGCAAAACCATCGAGGTGATGGTGTACGGTGACGGCGCTTTCAAGGATCCGCAGGGAAAAATCTGGGAACTGGCGGATCCGCTGGTATCTCCCGGTTTTACAGCGGGATTGGCCGGCACCCCCAACGAGATCAAGATGAAATACGTCGTAGACAACGAACTTGAAGGCATGGGCGCGGCCGACACCGAGGAGGCGTTGCGCGCAAAGATCCGCGCGAAGCAGGGGAGTCTGGTCGGTCAGGCGGCGTCGCTCGGGACCACACCGCGCCAGATCACGGACCTGCTGGGGACATTGTGCGACCTGGCGAGCGGCAGCGGGGACAAGGGGACGCCAATCATTCTCATCCAGGGGTATTTTGACAATTACGCCTCCACCTGACAAAAATTGCGCGCACCGGGGATCTCCCCGGTGCGCGCTTTTCTGTGCAGTTTACAGGAGGTCGGCGGCGGAAAAATCGATGCTACCGTCTTCTTGTACCAGTTCCTTATCGGCGTGGACGGATACAATTTTCCCGACAAACATCTCGTGGGATCCGGTGCGGATCGAATCGACCACCTCACACTCGATATGGATCGGACAGTCGGCCAGTACAGGCGCGGGAACCTTCTCCCCCTCACGGAGGGTTGCTCCGATCTCTGCCAATTTATCGCCGTCTCTGCGCGAATGGGAGCCGACGTAGTCGTATAGCGCCTTGTTGCGTTTGGCCGGCAGATTTACCACGAAAACGCCCGACTCCTTGATCATGTCATAGGAGTATCTGGAGGGAACGATCCCGACCATGGCCATGGGCGGATCATAGCTGCAATTGCAACAGTATGCGACGACCAGTGCGTTGTTTTCCCCTTTTTTGTTTCGGCTGGAGACGATGGCTTTGGGAGCTGGCTGCATGACCGGGCGGATGGCGGCTGTCGATTTTTCCATTGGTTTCACCTCGCGTTGATATTATGGGCATGAGCCCATTATGCTAATAATACCACTTCGGCGCTTCTCCGATCACCGGATAGAGGGCGACAACAAAACCTGGCACCCGCTCCCTGGAGATATAGGGTATAATTTGCCCCGAGCCGTTCCACCCGACTTAGGGATATCGGCCTTTGCATGCCACTGAGAGGAGCTTCCCGTCACCCGTGATACAAGATAAACTGGTTCCCTTCCTGCGTGAAAACGGTCGAAAAATCGCCCGGATCTCCATCCCTGTTCTGTTGGAACACTCGAGTATGACGCTGATGAACGTGGTCAGCACTGCGCTGGCGACTTCACTCGGCAGCGTCGCGGTTTCCGCGCTGGGTTTGGTGCATACGGTCAACCTGGCACTGCTGCTGGCGATCAACGCGCTCGCGGTCGGCGGTACGGTCGCGGTCGCGCGCGCTTTTGGCCGGCAAGACCGTGTCGGCATCGGCAAGGCTGCGATCCAGTCGATCGTTTCGATTACGATGATCGGCCTTGCAGTGACGTTGCTGGTCTGGGTGACGCGGGTGCCACTGGTGAACTGGCTGTATGGTGCCGCGGATCCGGAAGTCCTCGAAGCGACCCACGTGATGTACAGACTGTACACGCTGAGCATCCCGCTCTGGGCATACATCTCCATCGCCAGCGGCGTATTGCGCGGTGTCGGCGACACCAGAACGACCTTTTTCGTATCGATCGCGACCAGCCTTACCAATCTGCTGTTTACGTATGTGTTCATCCGGGGGCTCCGGCTGGACTTGGGATTCCTTGAGATCGACTATGCAGGCGTCGGGTACCGCGGCCCTGCTCTCGGGATGCTGGTAGCCCGCGTCATCGGGGCAGTCGCCGTGACCGTCCCGCTGCTCCGTAGCCGACGCAAGGAGGGGATGAACGCCATTCGGATGGGAGCGCTGCGCCGTTATCGTCCGGATCGCCGTACGCTGTCCGAGATCTATCGGATCGCGGTGCCGGCCAGTGTGGAACAACTGATATTTGAAATCGGGAAAATCATCACCTCCACCATCATCGTCGGACTCGGAACCGCCAGTCTGGCAGCCAACACCATCGCATGGTCGGTGTTGAGCATGTTCAACCTCCCGGGGGCTTCTGCGATGACCTCCACCACCACATTGGCAGGCCAGGCGATCGGGGAAGGAGACCGGGGGAAAACCCGCTCGACTTTGCTGGTGATGACCGGTTTGATCATGGCGATCTATGTACTCTTGTCGCTCTTGTTGCTGGCATTTATGAAGCCCTTGATCGGCATGTACGGCGCCGCACCGGACGTCGTGCCGATTGTGCGCACACTCCTGCTCTCCCTGTTGGTTCCGATGACGCTGTTTTGGCCCGCCGGCTATATTGTCGCGGCAGGTCTGCGCGCCGCCGGAGACGTCAAGCACGTCATGCTGGTCGCGATCGTAAGCATGTGGACGATGCGCGTGGGCGGTGCCTACCTGCTCGTGAAGGTCGCGGACATGGGCATTCTGGGGCTTTGGATCAGCATGTATGCAGACTGGGTCTTCCGGGTCGCGTTTTTCGGGAAACGAATTTTCGGCGACCGCTGGTTTGCCCGGTCCGGGATTTGATTTACCTTCCCGCTCTGTTCGGGCTTCGATCCCGGCGGGTCGTCTCCGATTGACAAAAAGGGCATCCTGGCAGGATGCTGTACATGGTGTGAGGAGGTGAAGCCGTGTGATGCCGCGCGTTGTTTTTCTGGTCGACATGAACGCGTTTTTCATCTCTTGTGAAATGCTCCGCCACCCGGAACTCCGGGGCATTCCCGCCGCAGTGGCAGGGGATCCCGCGCAGCGCACGGGCATCATCCTGGCCGCCAACTACGACGCCCGTGCCTTTGGCGTTAAAACCGCGATGCCCCTTCACCAGGCGCTAAAGCTATGCCCGGGTCTTGCGACTGTGGCACCCGACCACCGGTATTACGAAGATAAATCTGGCGAGGTGATGTCGCTGCTGGCACGCTATTCTCCCGTGGTCGAGCAAAACAGCATCGACGAGGCGTGGCTGGACATGACGGGGAGCGACGGGTTGTTCGGATCTCCCCGGCAGTGTGCGGAACGCATCATGACAGACCTGCGCGAGAATCTGGGGTTGTGGTGCTCGATCGGGATCGCGTCCAACAAGTTCCTGGCCAAAATGGCTTCCGACATGAAAAAACCTCTCGGGATCACGGAAATCGGGCCGGAGGACATCGCCGGAAAACTCTGGCCGCTGCCGGTCCGCGCGATGTATGGCGTGGGAGGGAAGACGGCGGAGCGTTTGCGCGGTATCGGCGTGGAAACCATCGGGGATCTCGCGCGACTGGAGCCCGATTTTGTGCATCGGTTGTTTGGAAAAGCGGGACACGAACTGCATGCGCACGCCAATGGATTGGATGACGCGCCGGTCCAGCCGCACCAATCGGACGAAATGAAACAGATCGGCCGTTCTGTCACGCTTCCCCGGGACATTGGGGACTTAGAGCAGGCGCGACGGGTGCTGCTCCGCTTGTCCGACGAAATAGGCCGGTCCGCCCGGTCACACGGGAAAAAGGGACGGACGGTGCAGATCACGCTCAAGTATGCGGATTTTACCGTGGCAAATCGCCAGGGCCCGGTTCCCGAGACCTGGACGACGCAAGTGATCTATGAAACCGCTTGCGGGTTACTGGAACGGAACTGGGATCCTGCCAAACCGGTCCGGCTGATCGGCATTGCACTGTCGGGACTGGACGGGGAGGAGAAGGAGGAGCCGCACCAGCTCAGCCTCCTCGACGCGATGCCTTTGGCGGGGGAGGCGTCGAAGTCGGCAAAGGCATTCGATCGCTCGGATGAAAAGAAAAACGAGCGGCTGGATGTCGCGATGGACCGGATTCGCCTCCGGCTGGGAAGCGATGCGGTGGGGCGTGCATCGCTGCTCCGGAGGCCGGTGAAGGCAAGCCCGGAGGATGCCGAAAGCGGCACCAGGCGTCCACATATGCCAGGCGGCAACCGGGAGTGAACCGATAAGACAGGGAGGACTTCCGGTCGGGTTGTACAAATTCGATTCTCCACTGCCACGATCTTGACATCCCTGCGATTAGGGGAGAAACTGTTTAGTAGTACAAGTATTTCCAACCAAATTCACAGCTACTATTTGCACATGCGAAGGGAGAATCAACCATGGATGTACGCAAGACAATGAAAGTCGGATCGGTCTCGACATTCGCCGGCAACCCCTGGGATCTCAAGCTTCCGATGGACAAAATGGCGGAAATGTCGATCAACGGCGCCATCAAGTACGGCCTGGATTGCGCGCAGATCTTTGCGCTGCCGAACATGCCGGATTCGTACTACGAGTGGATCCGGAGCAATTGTGAAGAGCACGGGATCGAGCTGGACATCGGTGCGACCATGAGCCTGTTCGACTTGACCGGAGAGAATGGCGACAAAGCACGTCAGGACCTTCTGGACATGGTCGCCGTGGCGAAAAAGCTCAATGCCAAGATCATGCGCCGCGGTTATAACGGACGGCTCGCGTACGAGTTTTCCCGCTACAACAAAGAATGGCCGCTGGAACAGCACATGCAGCACCTGATCGACAACCTCAAGGCCGCGGAGAAAATCCTCGCCCCCGAGGGTATCTATCTGGCGATCGAAAACCACTGCGACTTCCTGGGCACGGAACTGGCCGAGATTTTCAAGGCGGTCGGGTCGGAATACGTCGGCTGCGCACTCGATACCGGCAACGGATTCACCGTGTTCTGCGATCCGGTGATCGAAGCCGAGGCATTGGCCCCCTACACCATCACGACCCACATGAAGGATATGGTCATCAAGCGCGACAGCGGATGGCGCGTTCCGTTCTATCCGAGCGGCTGTGCGCTGGGTGAAGGACATGCCAACGTCGAAAAGATCCTCGACATCCTCGCGGAAAAGAGCCCCTACGCCAAAGGTCTGCACCTGATCGTCGAATGCGGTTGGGTCGAGCCGGTGGAAGGCCTCTCCAAAGAGGAAGCGGGTCTGCGCAGTCTGGCCATGTACGAGAAGAGCTGGAACTATCTGAAGAAACTGACCGGAAAAGCCTGATCGAACACAGCGGGAGAAGGGCGGCGACCGGCTGCCCGTCCCATACAACAAAGGAGTAGAACATGAAAGAAGCGTACAAAAACGTACTGATCACAGGCGGAGCCGGAAACCTCGGCCGTCACGTCTGCCAGGAACTCAAGGAGCAAGGGTACCAGTGCTCCCTGTTCGACCAGACCAGCCCTGCCGAGCAGCGGACCCCTTGGCAGCCCGAGCGCGGCACGATGTTCATCAAGGGGCAGTTGACCAATCTGGCAGACTGCATGCGCGCCATCACGCTGTCCCGCGCGACCTGCATCATCCATCTGGCGGCGTTGCCGTTCACCTCGGACCAACAGCCGGGCAAACAATGGATGCCGCAGATGTTCCCAGAAGACACCACCATGCAGTCCAACGTAATGGGAACATACTATTTGATGGATGCCGCCCGCCGGCTGGGCGTCAAAAAGGTCATCTTTGCGTCATCGTACTACACGCTCGGTCTGGGCTTCCGGATTTCGGACAAGCCGTATGTGGTCGAGTACTTGCCGATCGACGAAGACCATCCGCAGCGTCCGGAGGACACCTATTCGCTGTCCAAACTGATGGGCGAAGAGATTCTCAAAGCCTATGCGCGCGCCTATGACATCAAATGCTATGCACTGCGTCTGATGGGCGTTTCGTACCCCTATCATCCGTATGAGCTGGGCGTCAGCATCGCGGACAAAAAGGCACCCGACCACCGTGGCGGTCCGAATGGAACCACTGGCCAGTATGCCGATGCGCGCGACATCGCCTATGCGATCGGTCTGATGATCGAGAAGGATCTGGACGTGGAGTTCGACGTGTTCAACATCTCCACCGACAACGTCTACAAAGAGAGTCCCAAAGAGTATGTCGCCAACCTCCTGCCCGATCTGGTCGAACTGGCCAAGGACATGGGACCCGAAGACGAACTGATCACTTGCCAGAAACTCAAGGACACCTTCGGATACAAACCCAAATACACCTGGAGAAACCGCGACAATTGATCCACCCTCACCGATAGGTTCCACAGGGAGGCCGGCTATGCCGGCCTTTCTCTTTTTGCCGTGTTTCGATAAAAAAAGGCCGGCACAGTGGCCGGCCCATGCGTTGCGTGTGATCGGAACGTATCCCGTCCGTTAAATGTTCATGTTCATGACGCTGCGGACTTCTTCGAGGGTCGCTTCTGCGAGTTCGCGCGCTTCCCGGATTCCTTCGCGCAGCACGTCCCGGACCCGTTCCGGGTCCTGCTCGATTTCCTTGCGGCGGGCACGGATCGGTTTCAGATACGCATTCAGACTTTCCGTCAACAGCTTTTTCAATTGTCCCGAACCGCCGTCTCCGATCCGGTCCGCGATCGCCTCAGGAGTTTCGCCTGTACACAAGGAGACCAGCATCAGCAGATTGGAGACTTCCGGTCTTCTGTCGGGATCGTAGGTGATCCGGCGCTCCGAGTCGGTTTTGGCCTTTTTGATCAATGCGGCCGTGGTGTCTTCGGTATCGCAGAGAAGAATGGCGTTGCCGCGGCTCTTGCTCATTTTCTGGGATCCGTCCAACCCCAGGATCAAAGGCGCTTTGCTGAGCAGGGGCTGTGGCTCGGGGAACACAGGGAGGTTGCCGGCGAATCGCTCGTTGAAGCGGCGGGCGATTGTACGCGTCATTTCCAGGTGTGGAAGCTGATCCTTGCCGACCGGTACCACGTTGGCTTTGCAAAACAGGATGTCCGCTGCCTGGTGGACCGGATACGTGTACATGCCGGCGTTGATGCTGGTCAATCCTGCGGACTGGATCTCTTCCTTGACCGTCGGATTGCGCCCGAGCTCCGCCTGGCTGACGAGTGTCAGGAAAGGCAACAGCAGCTGATTGAGTTCGGGGACGTGGCTGTGGGGGAAGATGCTCGTTTGACCGGGTTTCGGCTCCAGGCCGACGGCCAAATAGTCGATGACCAGGTTGTGGACATTGTCTGCGATGTTCTCAAAGGTGTCCCGATCGGTGAGCACCTGATAGTCCGCGATGAGAATGAAGGTCCGCACACCGAGGTCCTGCAGTCGTACGCGGTTTTGTAGGGAGCCGAACAGATGTCCGACATGCAATCGTCCGGTTGGGCGATCGCCGGTCAGCACACGGAATTCGTGTGGCGTTTTGACGAGCTGTGCCTCCAGCTGCCGGCTCCGTTCCACAGTGGCTTCAAAGGTACCGACTTCCTGTGTTTCCTGGTCGATCTGATCCTGCATGAATGTCCTTCCTTTACTGAACGGCCCGCACCCGGGCGGACTTGATTTCCTCCGTTATCATATATGGAAACACCGGTTTTGCCTATACAGAACGGCAAAACCGGTGCTTTTTGGACCAGTCGGACGTGGTTCACTCGAGCCAGATCTTCACGTTTTCCCCTTTTTCGGAGACGATGTCCATGATCTCTCCTTCATCGTTGTCCTCGATCATCTGCTTGACGGCACTCCCCAGTTCGTCCCAATCCAGGCCGTTCGTATCCCAGGACGTTTCCGCCACGTCGGACTTTTTCGTGAAGTATTTTCCGACCTTGACACCTGCGGTGATGAGGCGGGCGGGGATCTTGATATTGACATTGTCCCCTTTCGGCGAAGTGACGACAATGCGGAGCCGGCGTTTTCTCTTGCCGTTGAGGGGGCCGGTATCCGCCTCCGGCGTTGGCGGCGGGGTAGGCCTTGCAGGTGCCTCTGTCGCACCCAGCGCTTCGATCAGCTGGGCGGCCTGCTCGGTATCGATCTGACCTTCCTGCAGCATGGCAAGTACTTTCATGACTTCTTCATTCATCGGAATTGCCTCCTTTGAGCATACGGATCGCTGCTTCGTGCGTGATTTCACCGCGTGACATCCGGTCGAGGATTTCCATCCGGTTCAAGGCGGGCCGGGCTTCGTGGCCATCGAAATCCAGTGCCGCCAGCAACTCGTCCAGCCGGTTGCGCGCGGTGGGGTAGGAGATGTCCAGGAGAGCTCCCACATCTTTCAGATTGCCCCGGCAATACAAGAAGGTCTCCAGGAAAAGCAGCTGCTCCGGACGCAACCGCATGTACCGTGAGAGCGGGTACTGGCCGGAAACCGCCGTGCTGCAGACGGGGCACCTGAGAGACTCGATCTGCATCGTGTTTCCGCACGAGGGACAATGGGTGGGAATGTTTTGTTTGTTCATAAGGTCACCTCCACAGTGAAGATTATGCATCAGAAGTTTACGAATGTCAAGTGCAAAATCAATAAAACGAAAATGAAATTCAATAAAACGCAAAAATTTCAACTTTCAGTCTTCAATAGAGCGTCTGAATTCAGAGCTGATCCGCGGGTCTCAAGCGGGTGACACTCGCGGAACGATGAATTGTGTTTTATACTCTTCATAATCTGAACCACCATCAAGAACGTCGGAGGTATCGACCATGAGCCAGGCCATGACCAGTAACGAGTATCTCTCCCATGTGTTAGCAGGAATCGAAACCAACCCCCACATTCGTGCCGGAGCGAAAACGATGAAGGGGGTCTATTTGGAAGCGACCAAACTCGAGTTGCACCGCCGCGGACTTCCTTCCGGCTCGTTTGAGTATGAATATCTCAAACCACAACTGGACCGGATCCGCGCCCGTGAGGACTGTGCCGAATTCGGCATCCCGGCGATGGTCCGTATGCTAAAGGAATACCGCGACCTGCTTCCCGCCGAGGTCGTTACGGAAATGGAAGAGACGTTGGTCGGATTCCGTTATTGGCTGGATGAGCCGGGTGAGATCAACGCGTGCTATTTTACAGAGAACCACCAGCCGCTGTATCACAGCGCAGAATATCTGGTAGGCGCGATGTTCCCGGACCGCATCTTTCCGTCGAACGGAAAAGACGGGCGCTGGCATATGGAGCATGGCCGCCGCTGCCTGGAGCGCTGGACCGGCTGGAGAGAGACGTTCGGTTTCAGCGAGTGGCTGACCAATTACTACGCGGAAGACATCATCGCCCTGCTCGGTGTGATTGCGTATGGAGAAGACCGCGCGCTGGCCAACCGGCTCCGCGCAGTGGTCGACACGATGATGTTCGACATCGCGGTCAACACATTCCGCGGACACTGGATCGGGTCAGCGGCGCGTGTGTACGCGTTGTACCTGGTCGAACCGTCCAACGAGGCGATCGGACCGATTTCCCGTCTGTATTGGGGGGAAGGGTCGATCGACGGAGGCATCGCGGATTGCGCCATCATGATGGCGATTTACGACTATGAGGTCCCCGAAGCGATCGTCAAGGCCGCCAGGGATCCGTCACAGGTGATCATCGGGAAAGAGCGGATGAGCGTCAACACCAAGGACGCCAAGCTCTACGGTGTGGATCCGGCGGATTTTGAAAACATCATGTTCTTCTGGGGACTGCAGGTGTACGATGCGGTCGATGTCATCGAGAACTCCTCCAAAGTTATGATCCCGAGCAACTGGATGAACGAGCGCATCAACGCCTACAAAGAAAAGTTCAAGCTGCACCGCATGGCGGGCCTGCCCTTTGACGAGGACCCGGACTTTACCGCCATGACGCAGGTCGATCTCTACACGTACAAAACACCGGATTATGCGGTCAACTGCGCGCAGGATTTCCGCAAAGGGAAAATGGGCTATCAGCAGCACATCTGGGGTGCCAACCTGGGCGGCCGCGCGAAAGTCTTTACCAACCATCCGGGATCGATGGAGTACTGGGACCGGCCCAACATGATCGCAGGCAACAGCTTCATGCCGCGTGCCGCACAGCATGAGAACGTCGTGCTATGTATCTACCGCGTACCGGCGGACCACATCCGCATGCTGGAGACCCACGCCTATTTCCCGCAACACGAGTTTGACGAGATCGTCGAAAAAGACGGCTGGGTGTTCGGCCGCAAAGACAACGGTTACATCGCGCTCGGATCGTTGATGCCGGCGCACTGGAAGCCGGTCGAAGCCGCGATGTACCAGGCGGCTTACCGTGTCGGCTGGGAGCCGCATTTCAAGAGAGCGAAGCCCAGCATCTACCACGCCAACGGACATGCGAACGTCTGGGTCGCCGAGCTGGGAAGCAAAGCGCAAAACGGGAGCTTCGAAGCCTTTATCGCCGGCTTTGAAGG
>LSQX01137712.1_pt1 | contig 15594 bp, 15 predicted proteins | sample 654561 | NCBI WGS metagenome assembly LSQX01 (sample SAMN04489861, study PRJNA283612) | anaerobic digester metagenome | isolation source: 4 biogas reactors fed with cattle manure at either 37C or 55C with and... | place: Denmark: Kongens Lyngby | collected 2014 | reverse complement strand
TATTTCGTTGCATAAGATGAACGGTTATGGAGTTTCGTGTGAAGGGCTGCTTAGTATGAGGCTTATCAAAATAAACGTAAACTCTTCTTCCGCGAACAGCATATTCGTTTTCTGTATAGCCTGCTTTTCTTAATCCGCTTACAAATGCTTCGGCCATTTGACGGTCATATAGATCCAGAATAATGTCCATTGTAATCTCGAAAGGTTGTGAGAACTCAGCCAGCTTAAAGCCCGTAATCCACCAATGATAGGCACTTCTTGTAAATAAAAGATTGCCATTCTTTCTTAAGGCAAAGGACATATCTATTCTGTGTTCGTCCTTTACACAATAATAAAATGTACCGTTAAATATACCAGGAATATTTAAATCTTGCCCTGATGTATAGTAAACACCTACCTCACCACCTGTTGTCATTCCGTATTGTCCCTTCCAAAATTCAATCATCCATTTCATGCCCCTATAGTTAAAATAGATAGGTTCACAGTCGATAATCATGCTGAATGTAGCGCTTGCCTCATCATATAGCCTGAAATAACCAAAACTTCTTTGCCAACCATTCATAAGAGAGTAGAACATATCCTGAGTATAATCGTAGGCAAATCCAAAGGGCTTCAAATCTTGATTTAGCTCCTCCAATTGTTCAGGGCTGGTTCCTATTACATCGGTAATAGGTCTAACGATTTCTTTTTCTTTACTCTTTCTTTTCTTTTTTTTGCGAATACGGACAAATATCGATGTAATAAATAAAAGCAGTAGGATACCAATTATAACAAGAACTTTATTTTCTATATAAAAGCTCCATAGAATCGAAGCGCTGGATATATTAAATATTAAAAATACAGAAACTAATAGATACATAATAATAGACTCCTTTCATATGCTATATATCATCATATTCGCAAGAGGAGTAAGATGTTAAAGATGACAAAAAAATATGTAATATTCTGAAATGTGAATTAATCTTTCTTAATATTGTAATGCTATGATTAATAGAAAAAGTATAAGCTGGCATGTCCAATATATGGATATAAATGCTACCAATTATTATGCAATTACTTGACATTTAATCATGTGCGTATTATGATATTTTCGGTGTATATAAAACCTGATAGCAGGAGGGCTAAAAGAGTTGAAGCATTATTTTCATGGAGGTATTCATCCGGCTGATGGCACAGACAAGCTATTAAGTAATCAAAAACCAATATATATATATATGCCAAAAATCATAGAAGTTTCTATGAAGCAATCGCCGGGAAGTGTCTGTGAAGCTATAGTTAAGGCAGGTGATAAAGTTTCAAGAGGTGATTTGATAGGCGTGCCTAAAAGCTTTGGCGGTGCAAATATTCATGCCGGAATTAGTGGGACTGTTATTGATGTAACAACTCATCCCGATTCATTTGATAAGGATGTTGAGATAATAGTTATTAAATCTGATGAAATTAATGACAATAATAATGCTATAAATTCGCTTCGTAATTACGAGGAAGGTATTGTTGATCTTTCTGACTATTCCAGGGATGATATTATAGCTAAGATGAGAGACGGCGGCCTCACTGGTTTAGGTGGTGCTGGATTTCCTACTCATATTAAATATGAGACAAAGAAGCCAATAGAATATATCTTAATTAATGCGGCAGAATGTGAGCCCTATCTTACATGTGATCATATGCTTATGAAGGAGCATGGATACGCTATAGTTAATGGAGTGCTCCTATTTGTTAAAGCTGCGAGTGCAAAGAAAGCCATTATCTGCTTAGAGGACAATAAAGAGGATGCTTTTACCGCTTTGGAAAGTATAATTTCTGACAAAGGACTTCCCATAGAAATTAAAATTCTTCCCACCAGATATCCGCAAGGTGGAGAAAGACAGCTTGTTGAAGCAGTACTTCATATGGAGGTACCAGCGGGGCAACTGCCTGCGAAGATAGGTGTTTTAATTAATAATATAGGTACAGCAAAAGCTTTAGCTGACATTGTATTGGGAGATGAACCTTTGATATCTCGTGTGATTACTGTAACGGGTAATGTTAAAGTACCCTTAAATTATCTTGTTCCTATAGGGACAAGATATAGTGAGCTTATCGAATTATCAGGAGGCTATACGGCGACAAAAAGTAGAGTGATAAGTGGCGGACCAATGACTGGTTCTATCCTTCAAATAGGTGGAAGTCATGGTGATTTGTCTGGAAGCGTTATTAAGATTAGCTCCGGCCTTTTGGTATTGGAGGATACTCCTAAAGAAGAGTCTCCTTGTATCCGTTGTGGCGAATGTGAAAGGGTATGTCCTGCAGGACTTGCGCCTTTTAAAATAGATTTTGCTGCAATAGATGATGATATCAAATTATGTGATAAGCTTTATGCCACAGAGTGTATTAGCTGCGGTTGCTGCTCTTATGTATGTCCTGCGAAAAGAGAGTTGGCATACCGAATAACAGAAGCCAAAACAGAGATATACAAGCTTAGGTGGGAATCGGATGACTAGAATCTGGAGGTTTTAATGAAACTTAAATTAGCTAATGAGTTGCATGAGGTTAGTCCACATATTGTAATGGATAGGTCTACTAAGTTAATAATGCAGGATGTAGTTATCGCAATGATACCAGCATTATTGGGGGCTATTTATTTCTTTGGAATTGATTCACTGCTTCTTGTGCTAGCCGCTGTGACTACCTGTGTTTTATCAGAGTATATTTGGCAGAAAATTAGAAAGGAACAACTAACTGTAAGCGACTGGAGTGCAGTCGTAACAGGAATTCTAATAGCATTTAATGTTCCTTCAACTACCCCCATATGGGCTGTTATGGTAGCATCTGTATTTGCTATTATAGTGGTAAAGCAGTTTTTCGGTGGAATAGGCAGCAATTTTGCCAATCCCGCCTTAATGGGTAGAGCTTTACTTCTTTTCCTCTGGCCTGCGTCTATATCAAATTATGTAACCACATTACATTCAGGTGCTGATGCCATAAGCTCTGCGACGGTTTTGGGCTTATATAAATCCGGATCTGATTTTAGCCAGTTTTCTAAGTGGGATATGTTTATAGGAAATATACCGGGATGTATTGGTGAAACCAGTGCACTTTTATTACTTATAGGATTTGCTTATCTATGCTATCGAAGAGTTGTTAACCTGGCAGCTACAGGTGCTTATATATTTACTGTTCTTTTAATAACCTTTGTATTTGCAAAAGATGGGCTGTTTAGGGGAGATATATTAACTAATTTACTATCGGGAGGATTAATACTAGGAGCTTGCTATATGATGACTGATTATGCGTCTGTAGCTCCAAGGGTTAAGGTGACTCTGGCTGTTATAGCAGGACTTATTACAGCAGGAATAAGGCTCTGGGGTATATTACCTGAAGGAGTAAGCTATGGAATTCTTGTAGCGAATTGTCTATCCGGCATAGTTGAAATTATTATAAGACCCCATATTTATGGTGTTAAATTAAAAAAACAAAAAGATAGAAGAAAATAAAAAGAGAGGTAACGATATGAAAGATAGTAGATTAAAAGGAATTATAGCTTTAGCAGTTGTTACAATCCTTGCCTTTGGAGTAATTTACGGAAGTAAAATATTAACCAAAGATGAAAAAGCAGGTAATGGTACAGAGGTGGTGGAAGACCTTCCGGGTGCAATAGATGTAGCAGGAGCAGAAGGAATAGTATCTGCAAGAGAAATTACCGATGATAGCGGTGCTCTTACAGCTTATTCGGTTGTAGCGAAGGCTAAGGGCTTTGCACCTCCTACTAATCCTGTAACCTGGGAAATTGTATTTGAAAGTGACGCAAAGACTATTAGAGAAGTAAAGATTGTAAGCCATGGTGAAACACCCGGTTATGGTGCGAACATGGAAGAAAGCAGCTTCCTTGATCAGTTTAAGGGAATGTCTGGAGCAGACAGTAGTGAGATTGACGGTATATCGGGTGCTACTGTAACTTCTGATGCAATACGCGCACTTGTAAATAATGCTTATGAATTTATAAGCGCACACGCAGGTAAATAACCAGTACTTAGAAAGAAAGAGGTAAAGGGTATATGAAGGCAAGATATCCGATGGAAGCATTTGCACTGGCCATGGTGGTTTTTTCACAGAATATGAGAAATGCTTTTGTAACAGGTATTCTAATTCTGTTCATCACTAGCTTGGGTCTTGTTCTTGACCGATTATTCGGAGACAAAATACCCAAATGGAGTAGGGATTCATGTAATATCGTTCTTACGGTAGCCCTTACCTATTCAATCTTTCAAATTGTCTTAATAGCCCTATTGGGATATGAGACACAGAACACGGATTATATATTTCATATTTTCTTAGGAATATTAATAGCTAAGCACATTATAGACTCTGATGGTAATTCCGATTATAATCGTCTCCTAATAGAAGGTGCCGGGGCATATGCGACACTTCTTATAATTTCGATTATTAGAGAATTCATGTCTGTTGGAGCCATCTATGGTTTTGAGATAGTAGATATTGGATTTAAATCATACGGATTTTCTAATGTAATTATGGGATTTTTGCTGGCCGGTATTGGTCTTGCTGTATTAAATAGGATTTATAACAAGGACAAGTATATTATTAAGACCGAAAGCTTGCTGGTTATTATACCGGTAGTTTTGGTTATACAGCCTTTTACCATAGACAGCATAAGTCAATCTGCCTCTATGGCTTTAACTATATCTATAGCCTTGTTTTTATTTTATTCAATAAGGAAATATCTAGTGTTTTCAAGACTAAGTAAGGAAATAAAGAATTTACCCGTGGAGATGGCGTCTATGGGCATAATCTATATGATACTTTCTATGTTTTGATATATATTATCAAGAATTTAAATAAGTGATTTAAATGCAACTAAAAACGGAGCAAGTGTAGCGATGGAAAGCATGGCAAGATCACTTGCTCCTTATTATAATAAGGTATGATTTTATGAAAAAGAATGACTTTTACTTAATAGGTGGTATCATATTATTTATTGCTATAGGTTTTCTTTTGATGCTATTATTTAGAACAGAAGGAAGCAAAGTACTTATAACGATTGATGGAAAAGAACATAAAATATTTAATCTTAATGAAGATACTACCTACGAGATTTTGCATGATGGAAATAGAAATGTCTTGGAGATTAAGGATGGGTATGTAAGTATGATAGAGGCGAGCTGCCCCGATAAGCTATGTGTCAAGCATAGAAGAATTCATTATGATAATGAATCGATTACATGCCTTCCTAATAGGGTTGTTCTTCGGGTGATTGGTGGTGAGGATAGCGAATTAGATGCTATCGCACAATAATATATCGAAACCCTTAGTTTAAAGGAGCTAGAATGAAATCAAAAAAAATTGCCTATTATGGTTTATTTATTGCACTTGCCTTTATTTTTTCTTATATAGAAAGTCTCTTTCCAATTCCCTTCCCAGTACCGGGAATAAAGCTTGGATTAGCGAATCTTGTGGTTATCATAGCCATATATGGAATAGGTGTAAAGGAAGCATTTGTCCTATCTATGGTTCGAATTCTTCTTGTGGGATTTACATTTCGTGACCCATCAACACTTATATTTAGCTTTGCCGGAGGAATTTTAAGTTGGCTTGTCATGGTGATTTTTATGAAGCTTAAACTTTTTAGCATGGTTGGAGTCAGTATTATAGGCGGGATCGCTCATAATATAGGTCAAATTATAGTTGCAATAATATATGTTAATAATACCAGTCTTATATATTATCTGCCCTTCTTAATGATTGCCGGCGTTGTAAGCGGAACACTAATTGGGATTCTAGGAGCATTGATTTTACAAAGACTAAAAAAATATCTTAACAAAGGATGAGTGTCTATGGCTAAGCTTTATTTTAAGTATGGTGTAATGGGTAGTTCTAAAACAGCTCAAGCATTGATAACTAAATTCAATTATGAAGAAAGAGGCATGAATGTTTGGCTCATTAAGCCACATATTGATAACAGAGACGGAGAGGGTATAGTTAGATCTAGAATAGGCTTAGAAGCAAGTGCATATGAGCTACCTACGGATGAAGATGTTTATCAGAGCTATTTGGGACTAAAGCAGAAGGTGGATGTTATTATAGTTGATGAATGTCAGTTCCTTACAGAAGCACATGTTGACCAGCTTTCAATGATAGTCATAGAATTTGATATTCCTGTGCTTTGCTTTGGTCTTAGATCAGATTTTCGTACTAAGATGTTTCCTGGGAGCAAAAGGCTTATGGAAATTGCAGATTCAATTACTGAGATAAAAACCATCTGCTCCTGTGGAAAAAAAGCGACAGTAAATGTGAGGAAGGATAAAGAAGGGAAAATAATAACTGAAGGTGAACAGATAGTTATTGGAGGCAATGATACCTATACTGCAATGTGCTATCAATGCTTCATCGAGGGTATAAAAAAGCAAGATAGTTTATAAATATCCAAATTACTAGATTTTGAGTTTTGGGTTGAATATTATGGCAGATTTAGTATAATATATATGACGGTACAAGTTACCGAACACTATACGGAGGGATGTTTTATGAAGAAGATTTTAGCAATTCTTATGGTTTTAGTGTTAACGTTAGGTGCTTTGACAGCATGTGGCACAAAGGAAGACAAGAAGGATGACAATAAGGTAGGTTCAAATCAGGATGACAAAGGCGATAAAAAAGATGATGATAAGGCCGACAAAAAAGATGATGAAAAGCCTGCAGATGATGTATATGAAATCGCCTTAATTACTGATAAGGGTAATATCGATGACAAATCATTTAACCAGGGCTCATGGGAAGGTGTGGTTGAATTTGCGACTGCTAATAACATTTCTCATCAATACTACAAGCCTGAAGAAGCATCCGATGCGGGATATCTTGCGGCTATTGAGCTTGCAATAACAGGCGGTGCTAAGGTTGTAGTTACACCCGGTTTCTTATTTGAGGTAGCTATGTATGAAGCTCAGACAAGATACCCGGAAGTTAAGTTCATCTTACTTGACGGTGCTCCTCATACCGCAGATTATTCTGTTTTTAATACTGAACCAAATGTAGCAAGTGTAATGTATGCTGAAGAAGAATCCGGTTACCTAGCTGGTTATGCTGCAGTAATGGACGGAATGAGAAAGCTTGGATTTATGGGTGGTATGGCAGTACCTGCTGTTCAGGCCTTTGGATATGGATATTTAGAGGGTGCACAGGATGCTGCTAAGGAATTAGGCTTAGGAGCAGGCGAAATTGAGGTTATCTATCATTATACAGGTAACTTTGAGGAAAATGATACCAATAAGGCAACTGCTAAGACTATGTATCAGGAAGGTACAGAAGTAATCTTTGCTTGCGGCGGTTCTGTAGGTAAGAGCGTTATGGCTGCTGCTTCCGAAGCAGGAGCTAAGGTTATAGGTGTTGACGTTGACCAGAGATATGATAGCGATACTGTTATCACCTCTGCAACCAAGGGCTTAGGTGCATCCGTTGTCCAGGTTCTTGAATCAATCTATAAGACCAACACATTTGATACTTTCGGCGGCACGACAACGTATTTTAATGCAACCAACGACGGTGTAGGTCTTCCTACAGCTGTTATCGGGGATGCAAGTGCAAATGCATTTGATCGTTTCGAAAGCTTTAACATTGATCAATATAAGGGCGTATATGCAAAATTAGTTGACGGCTCTGTAGATCCTATTCGTGAAATTACAGTGGAAGATGCTGGCGGTGTTGCTACAGCTGATGAGCTTGTAAGCGGACTTGGCCTTGTAGAAGTAAAGGTTGAGGTAAGATAAGCTTTGTAATCATTGCATTTTTCAATGATCTCGGCAAATAGACTAAGCCTTTATGCTAGCAATTACATTTAGGGGAAAGGCGCTTGCCTTTCCCCTCTTAACGTGGAGGTCCCCATGGATAATTATATAATTGAGATGCTTAATATTACGAAGGTATTCCCCGGCATTGTTGCAAACGATAATGTTACATTAAAGCTTCGCAAAGGGGAAATCCATGCCTTGCTGGGTGAAAACGGTGCTGGAAAATCTACACTTATGAGCGTATTATTTGGTCTTTATCAGGCTGAAGAGGGTGAAATAAAGAAAAACGGTCAGACCGTACAAATTAACAACCCAAATGATGCCAATGCTCTTGGTATTGGTATGGTCCATCAGCATTTTCAGCTGGTGGAGATATTTACTGTATTAGAAAATATTATTCTTGGTGTAGAACCAAATAAGATGGGTTTTATTCAGAGGAATGAAGCCCGCGAAAAGATTTTGAATTTAAGTGAACAATATGGATTGAAGGTTAATCCTGATGTTTTAGTTGAAAAAATTTCTGTCGGCATGCAGCAAAGAGTAGAGATACTTAAAATGCTATATCGTGATAATGATATATTAATATTTGACGAGCCAACAGCAGTACTTACTCCACAGGAAATTGATGAGCTGATGGATATAATGAGAGGATTTGCCAAGGAAGGTAAGTCAATTCTCTTTATAACACATAAATTAAATGAAATAATTGCAGTAGCTGACCGTTGTACAGTTCTTCGTAAAGGAAAATATGTGGGTACAGTTGATATCAATGACACCACTAAGGAAGAGTTATCACATATGATGGTTGGCCGTGAGGTTAGCTTTGTTATTAATAAATCTGATGCAGATATTAAGGAAAATGTACTTACTGTAAGGAATGTATCGGTTTCATCGGAAAGCCATAAGAACCTGGCAGTTAAGGATGTATCCTTTGATGTTCATGCCGGTGAAATTGTATGTGTAGCAGGAATTGATGGTAATGGACAGACAGAGCTTGTCTCTGCTTTGACAGGATTACAAAAGCTTGAAGGCGGACAGATTTCTCTTTGCGGTGAAGATATTACAAGAGCCTCTATAAGAAATAAATCCAAAGTAGGAATGAGTCATATTCCAGAGGATAGACATAAGCATGGATTGGTGCTGGATTATTCCTTAGAGGATAATATTGTCTTGCAAAGATATTGGCAGCCTGAATTTCAGAAGAAGGGATTTATTAAGAGCCATGCCGTTAGGAACTATGCAAAGCGTTTGATAGATCAATATGATGTAAGAAGCGGACAAGGCCCTATAACTATCGTTCGTAGTATGTCAGGTGGTAATCAGCAAAAGGCAATCGTAGCTCGTGAAATTGATAAGGAACATAAGCTTTTGGTTGCTGTACAGCCTACGAGAGGACTTGATGTAGGTGCTATTGAATATATACACAAACAGCTAATGGCTTCAAGGGATTCGGGAAAGGCTGTACTTTTAGTTTCCCTAGAGCTAGATGAAGTAATGAATTTAAGCGATCGGATCCTTGTTATGTATGAGGGTGAGATTGTCGGTGAACTTGATCCGAAAAATACAACAGTCCAGGAATTAGGCCTCTATATGTCAGGTGCAAAACGGGATACGAGTAAAGGAGAATAAGTATGCAAAAGAGATTAGATTCAGTAGAAATGCCTTGGATCAAAAAGATATATAAGAGTAAATCCTTTTCAGCCTTTACCTCTGCACTTCTTGCTATATTCCTAGGACTGATAATAGGATTCATCGTAATGCTTATAGCAAAGCCTGAAAGGGCTGTAGCGGCATTTCAAAAAATTATGATGTACGGATTTACTGATCCGGGTAATGTGTTTTATTTTGCTACACCAATCATGATGACCGGTCTTGCAGTAGGATTTGCATTTAAAATGGGTCTTTTCAATATCGGAGCTTCCGGACAATATACTGCAGGTATGTTTTGTGCCATGTATGTAGGTTTTTTATGGAAGCTGCCCCCTGGTATTCATTGGATTGCCTGTATATTGGCAGGTATGGTTGGAGGAATGCTATGGGGTATGATACCAGGTATATTTAAGGCTTATCTTAACGTAAATGAGGTTATTACCTCCATAATGTTTAACTATATCGGAATGTATTTGGTGGACATGCTAATTAAGGGTAATGCCAAGATGTATGTAGCATCAACTACAAGAAGTGCATATCTTCCAACGTCTGCACAGCTACCATCACTTGGTGTTAAGAATTCATCTGTAAATATTTCTATATATATTGCGATTGGTTTGGCTCTTGTATTATTTGTAGTATTAAATAAAACCATATTTGGCTATGAGCTAAAGGCAACCGGATATAACAAGCATGCAAGTAAATATGCCGGTATGAAGGGTAGTAGGAATATTATACTTACCATGATGATTGCAGGTGGATTGGCAGGTCTTGGTGGAGCATTTGCTATTCTTGCGCCGTCTACGATAGCAGGAAGCAGTCAGACCTATGAGCCTATAAATGTTATTGCTGCAAATGGCTTTAATGGTATTGCCGTTGCACTACTTGGTAATTCCAGTCCTTTGGGAATTATCTTTTCATCGGTTTTTATCTCCCATATACAAAGAGGGGGAAGTCAGACAAGTATCTTAGGCTTTAAGCCGGAGATAATAGACGTAGTAATATCAATTATCATATATTTCTCAGCATTTTCATTGATTATGAAATCAGGACTAGGAAGATTTATTAAAAATCTCCGTCACAAGAAAGAGTTTGTAACAAATGAAGACGAGACCCCTGTCCATGGATCTACTCTGATACCGGAGGACTCTTCTGAGACAGACGAACTAATAAAAGAGGATGAACTTAAAGAAGCGGTAGATATTCCTGATTTGAACACTCAGGATATAGAAGAGAAGGAGGTGTAGGTATGGATATATTATATTATCTTATTCAAAATACTCTTCCGGTTGCAGTAGCCTTATTGCTGGTTGCCTTGGGCGGAATGTTCAGTGAGAGAAGTGGAGTTATCAATATTGCACTTGAGGGTATCATGCTCTGCGGAGCTTTTATCGGATGTGTGTTTGTATACTTTATAGAAAAGAAGCCTATACCTGCTCAGACTATTTTCCTTCTTGGTATGCTGGTTGCGGCTTTAGCCGGATTAATTTACTCATTGCTTTTATCTTGGGCAGCAATCAATATGAAGGCAGATCAGACGATTGTAGGAACATCTCTTAATATGCTTGCACCTGCGGCAATTCTTCTGTTTTCTAAGATGTTCTTTATGTCAGACGGAGTGACGACCAGTACAAGATTCTACATCAGAGAGGTAAAAGGCCTAAGTAAGATTCCTGTATTAGGAGATTTGTTTTTTAAGAACACATACTTAAGTATATATATAGGAGCTGTACTTTTGATTATAGCTACTATAGTATTCTACAAGACACGATTTGGGCTTCGTCTTCGTGCATGTGGTGAGCATCCCCATGCGGCTGACTCGGTTGGAATTAATGTATATCGTATGCGCTATGCCGGTGTATGTATATCCGGTATTCTTGGTGGAGTCGGTGGTTTTTTCTATGCGGTTGGAGTTATGGATGGTAATACGAATGGTCATACTGGGGTAGCAGGCTTTGGTTTCCTAGCACTGGCTGTATTGATATTTGGACAATGGAAGCCTATTCCCATACTTTTTGCAGCCTTATTCTTTGCGTTTTTAAGAACGGTTGCTTATTCGGTAGCACTAATTCCATTTCTTAAGGCCCTTAATATCAACCAAGACTATTATAAGATGCTTCCCTATGTTGCTACTATGGTTGTATTGGCATTTACATCAAAGCGTTCCCGAGCCCCGAAAGCAGAAGGTATACCATATGATAAGGGAATGCGGTAGGCACCTTTTTCATTAGATATGTTTTCAGAAGGATTAATAATCACCCGCTATTCTTTTACAAATCTTTATGATAAATATTCAAGATTTCAAAGGCGCAGTCCTACTAAGTAGCTGGGGATACATTTCGCTGTAGAATATTAGCATATAATGTACATAAGAAAATTGAAAATTTATTATTCTATTAGGAGGCTTATATGCTTAGACAGATTATTAGGATTGATGAAGAGTTATGTGATGGCTGTGGTTTGTGTGTTAGTGCATGCCATGAGGATGCTATTGCTCTTGTAGATAATAAAGCAAAGCTACTACGAGATGATTATTGTGATGGATTGGGAAATTGCTTACCAGTTTGCCCTACAGGTGCCATAACCTTTGAGACCCGCGAGGCCTTAGAGTTTAATGAGGAAGAGGTTAAGAAGAATATGGAGAATAAAAATAAGAAAGCTACAGAGCATAATCAAAGTTTTTCAGGATGTCCTGGCTCCCCTTCTATGCTTCGTCAGTGGCCTGTACAGATTCAACTTGTTCCTCATAATGCGCCCTATTTTAATGGAGCGGATTTATTAATAGCGGCAGACTGTACAGCCTTTTCCTATGGTGATTTTCACTCATTTATGAAGGAGAAGATTACTTTAATAGGATGTCCCAAGCTTGATGATACGGATTATTCAGAAAAGCTTACTCAGATTTTAAAAAGTAACAGTATAAAAAGTATTACCGTTATACGGATGGAAGTACCATGCTGTGGCGGTATCGTACATGCTGTAAAGACAGCTATAGTTAATAGCGGGGAGCTTATCCCTTGGAGAATGGTAACTATATCAACTAATGGTATAGTTCTTGAAGATACAAAATAACACAAAGAAACAACACAAAGGAAATAACACAAATTAAGATATGCAAATTAAGTCGGGTTGACAGTTTCTTTCTATGTAGATATAATATGCTTTAAGTCTTTATATTTGACTTTACATAGAGAAACGGAGACGAGACAACGTGGAAAAGCAAACAAAAATAAATACAGCTTCAAAAACAGCTTTATTTGGGGCTTCCATCATCTGGGGAAGCTCTTTTCTTGTGGTTAAAAGCACTATGGATAGCATGCAGCCACATACTTTATTGGCTATACGATTTACAATTGGTAGCATACTTCTTTGCTTAATATTTCATAAAAGGCTAAAGAAGCTTAATAAGGACTATTTAATTAGCGGGGGTATTATAGGCGTATTTTTGTTCATAGCCTATAGTATACAGACTATTGGCATTACAGATACTACACCAGGTAAAAACGCCTTTTTAACAGCAGTTTATTGCGTTATAGTTCCTTATTTATATTGGATAGTAGACAAGAATAGACCAGATAAATATAATATTATTGCCGCGGTCTTATGCTTATCAGGAATAGGTCTTGTATCAATTAATAGTGATTTTAGAATACAATTTGGAGATGCTTTTTCCTTAATCAGCGGATTCTTCTATGCAGCTCATATGGTTTCAATATCAAAGCTTTCTAAGGATAGAGACCCTGTTCTTTTAACCATAGTTCAATTTAGCTATACCGCGATTATTTCATGGGTAGTTACCTTGCTTTTTGAGGACATACCCAAATCCTTTAGTGCGAATGCAATTGCAGAGCTTTTATATCTGGCTGTATTTGCAACTGCCATAGCATTACTATTGCAAAACATTGGCCAAAAGCATACAAAACCAGCTCCTGCAGCAATTATTTTAAGCCTAGAAGCTGTATTTGGAGTAATCTTTTCTGTAATCTTTTTCAAAGAGGAGATAACCTTAAAGCTCTTTTTTGGATTTTTATTAATATTTATTGCTATAATAACATCTGAAACAAAATGGTCATTTATTAGAAAAAATACATAAGCCTTTCAAAATAAAAAATAATAATAAACCCACTTGACAATAATATTAAGTGGGTTTATTATTATTCTAAAACATAGTAAATAAGTAGGATTACTATGTTATACGGATTTCATATAATAACATAAAAAAAGAAAGGAATAGAAGTATGGCCAATATTAAGCGACAAATAACTGAATTGGTAGGAAACACACCCTTACTTGAGCTAACAAATTATAATAAGAACCATGAGTTAAATAGTAGAATTATCGCTAAACTTGAGTCCTTTAATCCAGCTGGAAGTATCAAGGATAGAATTGCAAAAAAGATGATAGAGGAAGCATTTAAATCCGGAAAAATTAATAAGAATTCTTTAATTATTGAGCCTACAAGCGGTAATACGGGAATTGGACTAGCAAGTGTATGTGCAAGCTATGGCCTTAAGCTAATTATAACAATGCCAGATACAATGAGTATAGAAAGACGTAATCTGATGAAGGCTTTAGGTGCTGAGTTGGTGCTTACTGAAGGCTCCAAGGGGATGAAGGGTGCTATTGAAAAAGCAAGTGAAATTCAAAAAGCCACACCTAATAGTTTTATTCCTTCACAATTTGAAAATCCTGATAATCCTAAAGTACATTATGAGACTACAGGTGTAGAAATATGGAATGATACAGAAGGTAGGGTAGATATATTCGTATCGGGAATAGGTACTGGTGGAACAATCAGTGGTGCAGGAGCTTATCTGAGATCTAAGAAACCCAATATTGAAATTATTGCTGTTGAACCTTCTGATTCACCAATATTATCTGAGGGAAGAGCGGGTGCCCACAAGATTCAGGGATTGGGAGCAGGTTTTGTACCGAATACATTGGATACTAAGATATATGATGAGATTATAACAGTTAAGAATGATGATGCCTTTGAAACCGGAAGAGAGATTGCAAAGTCAGATGGAGTACTTGTAGGTATATCCTCAGGTGCAGCTCTATGGGCAGCTACCCAGATTGCAAAACGTCCTGAAAACAAAGGAAAGAATATAGTAGTTATTCTACCTGACACAGGAGAAAGATATCTATCCACAGCACTATTTTCAGAGTAAAATTGAATATGCAGTATTATGAATCCCCCATATAAACATATAGTATATTAAAAGAGGTTTATATGGGGGATAAGTATGACAACGATAGCGTTAGATGCCGGTCACGGAGGTAATGATTTAGGTGATGATTATGGTTCTAGATATGAAAAGAATGATAATTTAAGGCTTACTCTTGCAATTGGAGAGGAACTTGAAGCAGATGGATACGATGTGGTATACACAAGGACTAATGATACTTATGTATCTCAAAACGATAGAGTGAGTATTGCCAATGAATCAGGAGCGGATTTTCTTCTTTCTATACATCGTATTATTGGAGAGTTGATTGTATCTGAGGCTGGTCTTGGGTTCTATACTGATACTCTAGGAGGAATAGCCGAAGAAGCGGCGGTTAATATAGCCGAGGAACTAAGACCTTTAGGATTTGTGAACTACAGTATAACCATTCAAACCGAATATTTTAGAGGAACGGAAATGCCTTTTCTAATTTTAGGTATTGGACATTTAAATTTTGATTATGATAATCTATTATTTGATACACGACTAGATGAAATAGCAGAAGCGATAGCAACTGGAATAAAAGAAACAATACCTCTAGATATGGAAGCGGAAGATGATAGTATAAATGATGAAGCTAAGAAATTAACAAGTAAAGAAGAAAAGCCTTTGGATCTATTATATTCTGTGCAGGTAGGCATGTTCTCGGATTATGGCTATGCTGTGCATATGCATAATGATCTTTTGAATTTAGGCTATCCATCTCAAGTTGTGAATAAAAAATCATATTATGCAGTGATGGTCGGAGCAGACAAAAATCTAGATTATATAGCAGAGTTGGAATTTTACTTACGACAGGATGGGTATAGTACATTACTAGTCAGTATGTGAATGGTTAACTTTTTATTACAATATTACAATAACTGCCCTTTGTTTTACTAATCTTAAATAAAGGATCTTAAATCATCGCGTTTTGCTTCTTGAGTTTCCGTAAA
>LSQX01166326.1_pt1 | contig 15595 bp, 10 predicted proteins | sample 654561 | NCBI WGS metagenome assembly LSQX01 (sample SAMN04489861, study PRJNA283612) | anaerobic digester metagenome | isolation source: 4 biogas reactors fed with cattle manure at either 37C or 55C with and... | place: Denmark: Kongens Lyngby | collected 2014 | reverse complement strand
AGTACGCAAAAACCGGATGAGCCTCAAATTTTTCTGTTTTAACCAGGTCGCCAGATCAAAGAAATCGCTTCACAAAGATGTCTGATACTTACCTGGGAACGCCAATTTCCACATTGGCGATAGCGTATGATGACTCGGGGAAGATATTGACTTGATTGCGGCATGACAGCTCTTTTCTGATTAGCTATTTCTTTATGTAGCCAAGTCTTTACGTCGCGCCAAGGTTCTACAACAACTCTCTGTCTTTACCGCGATGTGTGCCAATGGGGACATTGGCGCTCCCACGTCATCCAACTTTAGGCCGGAAAGTACTTAAAGTTGAAGCATCACGCACAAAATACACAACATGCAATACTGTCTCTTGGGAAAATAAAAAGACTGAGAAAGGGGCATGGCGGTGGCACGACATGCCATGCCCCTATGCGTTTTTGTACCACAATCCGTTCCAATCCCCCAACCCTCATCCATCTCGGATCCAAGTGATTCCCTACAGGAGCCGGGCGAGACTGTGCTATCATTGGCGCATCATTCCGGGAGCGTATCATTGTTCCCGAAAACAAAAAATATCCAAGTCTTATATTCACGTTATTTCCAGCAGTTTTGAGTTCTATAAATGGATAAAGAGGCCTTCATAACCGGGCATTTCAAAGCCCTCAACGTGCAGAACAGCCAACTGCTCGTTTTGAAGAGTGAAGAGGAGCGCGTATCCCGGGCTTTGCTTCATAATGAAGGCTGTATTCCCGCCGGGGTGTCCGGTAGGAGTGAGATCTGTTATTTTCCTCTGGATGACGGAGGCCAGGGCGTTTTGCGTATCTGTCGCCGTGGTGGACTGATTCACGCTCTGCTGAAGGACCGATATCTTTTCGTGAATCGGCCCTTGCGGGAATTCGAAGTTCATGCACAGGCGGAGGAAGAGAATCTGCCAGTGCCGCCCCTTCTGGGTGTGCTCTGGCGACGCAAGGGCCTCGCTTTTTCCGGAGCATTGGCCACCCGCCGACTGGAGGGCCTGGATCTGGACAGCTGGCTGTCGCTTTCGGAGCGTGGAGAGGAAGAGCGGGCGACCCGTCTATTTGCCGCGGGAAGCCTGATCCGGGAATGTCATGACCGGGGCTTGTTTCATGCTGATCTGAATGTCAAGAATATCTTTGTAGAAGCGGACAGGCTGCGGCTTCTCGATTTCGACCGGAGCCGTTTTTATCCCCGGCTGGGAAGGATCAGACAGGCAAGAAATCTGCTTCGCCTGCGCCGTTCCTTCCATAAACGGGGGCATGGCGAAGAAGCTTTTCAAAGTCTGTTATCAGGCTACGGAAACTTTTCTTTTCCCCTGTGGCTGATTGTGGTATTTTACTGTAAAAATCTGTTGTCGGATCTGTTTCAAAGAAAAAGGGATCATGCCTGAGCCATGACTGATGTGTTGACCAAAGATGAAGAGGCCGCGTTGCTCTGTCCGGAAGGATTTCTTCGAAGCCGGATCAGAGGCGGGACCGCCTGGATGCGCGCCGATGTAAATGCTGAACAGTTGCAGCAGATGATGGGCCACGAGCAGGAAGTTCTGAAAGAAACGGATAAATCCAAAGTGAGCCGCTTGGGCCACTGGATCATCAAACGGCGAAAGACTTCCGGCGGCCGCACAGCCCTGGCTTCTCTGGCCCGACGAAATATGCTGCGAATGCCCTGGTATGCCAACCATTACCTGCGTCAGCGGGGCGTACCTGTGCCTGAGCCTCTGGCTTATGTGGAATTCGGTTATGGCGGTGTGGTCACCAGTACGGCCAGTCTTTTTCAATACCTGAACCAGTGCAGAGATGTGGAGCACTATCTTTTTGAATTTATCCGGCAAGGTGCCGATGTGGAGGCCATTTCCAGTTTTTTGTTCAATCTGGCCCGGGCTTTCAATACGCTTGAGAAGAGCGGTGCCTGGCATGGTGACCTGTCCGGCAAGAATATTTATACGGGTGATGGCAAACGTTTTTATTTTATCGACCTGGAAGCGGTGGAACTGAAAGTGCCCTATACGGAAGAGCGGCGCATGAAGAATCATGTGCAACTCTACGATTCTTTCTGTGATGCCCTGACGGATACCCTGCTCTTTCCTTTCATAAAGGAGATGACGCCTGAATCCATCGACTTGCGGGTCTGGATGCCCGAAGTGCGGCGTATCCAAGAAGAGCGCCGGACAGCCGTGGAACAACGCTGGGAAAAATACGGTGCCCCGGAAAAAATCAATCCTCTCCGTGCCTTGCGTCGAAATCATTGAACAGGAAACTCTCGCCAGTCCCATAAAGGAAAGATATCATGGCTCAACCCCTGACGGATTATCAGCGACTTTGCATTCACACCATGACAACAAAACCTCTGAGCCTCTCCGAGGCCATAGAAGAATATACCCGGGCCGGGGTTTCAGGCATAACGGTCTGGCGTCACCATTTCGAAGAGATGGGCGCGAAAGAGGCCGGTAAAATGCTGGACGACTCCGGGCTGGAGGTGGTGAGCTTGTGTCGGGGCGGTTTCTTTCCGGCCCGAAGCGCTCAGGGCCGGGAGGCTGCGCGCGACGAAAACAGAAGGATCATCGACGAGGCGGCCGCTATCGGAGCCCCTCTGATTGTTCTGGTCTGTGGCGCTGTTCCGGGGATCCCTCTGGATGAAGCGCGCCGACAGATCTCAGACGGTATCGCCGATGTCCTGCCCCATGCCGCAGCGGCGGAAGTGAAGCTGTCCATAGAGGCACTGCATCCCATGTATGCCGATGAACGGAGCGCTATCAATACGCTTGAACAGGCGAATAATGTGGTCAGCACCCTGAGATCACCCTGGCTGGGCGTGACCGTTGATGTTTATCATTGCTGGTGGGATCCCATGTTGAAATCGGAGATTGCCCGGGCGGGGAACCGTATTTTCTCTTTCCATGTATGTGACTGGCGCACGCCCACCCGTGATATTCTCAATGATCGGGGCATGATGGGCGAGGGCTGCATTGATCTCCGGAGCATTCGCGGCTGGGTTGAAGATGCAGGCTTCCGAGGCCCCATTGAGGTGGAGATCTTCTCTGATGAATTCTGGCAATGGGATCAGCGCGCACTTATTGAACAGATCAAACGGGCCTGGCTGGTCCATGTGTGAAGCAGCCAGAGGATGATGATGGCGGGGCATTTATGGTGAATCAGTGGGCCAAGTGGACGTGTGAAGCCTGTGGATCTTTTTCCTGGTGTCTGGATTTCTTCCTCTATGTTCCATTGGGCTCCTGTGATGAAAAAAGAAAAGAACAATTGGTTGCGGCTATGCTGCACTGTGTATAATACATATGATTTGTCTCGCTTCAGGTGCTTTTTCTGTTGATTGTGAACAGGGAAAGCTCTGTAAAACCCCCATATTCCCTCCCGGAGGACTCTATGGAACTGCCCAAAAAATATCAATCACTGGATCAGGAAAACCGCTGGACACAGCATTGGGATGAAAAGCAATTGTATGCCTGGGATCCCGCATGCAGCCGTGAAGAAAGCTTTGTTGTCGATACACCGCCTCCGACGGTGAGCGGTTCCCTCCATGTGGGTCACCTCTTCAGTTATTCCCATCAGGATTTCATTGTGCGCTTTCAACGCATGATGGGAAAAAACATTTTCTTCCCCATCGGCTGGGATGATAACGGGCTTCCCACAGAACGTCGTGTACAGAATATGTACAATGTGAAGTGCGAGCCTCATATTCATTATGATCCTGACTTGAAAGTGGAACGGGGCCGCAAAGGGGCGCCCATACCCATCAGCCGAAAAAATTTTATCGAACTCTGCGATGTGGTCACCAAAGAAGACGAGGCCGCCTTTAAACATTTGTGGACCCGGCTGGGTTTGAGTTACGACTGGTCGCTGGAATATGCCACCATTGACGAGCATTGCCGCCGCACCTCTCAGGCGAGCTTCCTGGATATGCTGCAAAAAGACGAAGTGTACCAGGATAACCGTCCCGTGCTCTGGGACATTGATTTCCGGACAGCCATCGCCCAGGCGGAAGTGACGGATAAGGAAGTGTCCGGTGCCTATCATTTCCTCCGTTTCGGCGTGGAAGGCAAGGAAGACCACCTCGTTATCGCCACGACACGGCCTGAGCTCCTGCCCGCCTGTGTGGCCGTTATGGTGCATCCTGAAGACGAACGGTACAGCGCCTATGTGGGCGGCCAAGCCATTACCCCTCTCTTCGGTGCGCCCGTACCCCTTATCGCTGATCATCGTGCCGATCCTGAAAAGGGCACCGGTGTGGTCATGGTCTGTACCTTCGGTGACCAGACAGACGTGGAATGGTGGCAGGAATACAAACTTCCTCTGCGCCAGATTCTCGGACAGGATGGTCGTCTGCTTCCTCTTGAATTCAAAGCGGTCTCGGACGAGAAAGCGCGCTGGATCAGCGTCAATCCTGAACTGGCCAATGCCACCTATGCCCAGCTTGCAGGCCAGCCCACAAAAAAAGCGCAGCAGAAATTTGTTGAGATTGCCGAAGCCACTCCCGGCATCATTGACAGACCCTCTGAAGCCATTACCCATGCCGTCAAGTTTTTTGAAAAAGGGGACCGGCCCCTGGAGCTGATCCCGACACGCCAGTGGTACGGCAAAATCATGGATAAGAAAGAGGCTCTTCTGGAACAGGGCCGGAAAATCCAGTGGCATCCTGAATTCATGGCGAAACGCTATGAACACTGGGTGGAAGGCTTGAATCAGGACTGGTGCCTGAGCCGCCAGCGTTTCTTCGGCGTGCCCATTCCCGTGTGGTATCCCATTGATGAGCAGGGCCGTTGCCGTTATGACGAGGTCATCGCGCCCGCCGCGGACACACTGCCCGTAGATCCTCTTGATGATGCGCCTCCGGGTTATGACAACAGTCAGCGTGATCAACCGGGCGGCTTCACGGGAGATCCGGATGTTTTTGATACCTGGGCCACCAGTTCCCTCACGCCCCAGATTGCCAGCCGCTGGGTGGAAGATCAGGACAGGCATAATCGCCTTTTCCCCATGGATATCCGGCCGCAGAGCCATGAGATCATCAGGACCTGGGCTTTTTATACTATTGTCAAAGCCTATCTACACGAAAATACCATTCCCTGGAAACATGTGGTCATCAGCGGCTGGATTCTTGATCCGGACCGCAAGAAAATGTCCAAGAGTCAGGGCAATGTCATTACGCCGGAACCCCTCATAGACCAGTACGGTGCTGACAGTGTCCGCTATTGGGCTGCACGGGCACGTCTGGGCGTGGATACGGCTTATGACGAGCAGGTCTTCAAGGTGGGTCGGAAACTGTGTACCAAGCTCTTCAATGCGGCAAAATTCGCCATCGGCCGTTTCAGTGAGGTGGATCGGAGCCTCCTGACTCCTGAAGCCGTGACGGAGGAGCTGGATCGTGCCTTTCTGGCGCAGCTGCGCCCCTTGATCACACGGGCCACGCGCGCTTTTGAGGAATTTGATTATGCCCAGGCGCTGGGACTTGTTGAGGACTTTTTCTGGACAGCCTTCTGCGACAACTATCTGGAAATGGCGAAACCGCGCACCTATGAAGAAGAATTGAGCGCAAGCCGTCTTTCGGCCTGTGCAGCCTTGCGTATCAGCCTCAGTGCACTCGTTCGCATGTTCGCACCCTTTGTCCCTTATATCACGGAAGAGATCTGGAGCTGGGAGTTTTCGGAAGATGCTCTCTCCGTCCATTGTGCTCCCTGGCCCACAGCCGCCGAGCTGGAATCCGTTGCGCAGCCCGTCAATGGGAAGAGCTGGTCGAGTGCTCTCATGCTGACGGAGCAGATCCGCAAAGTGAAAGCCGATGCGAATCTCAGCATGGCCGCCCCGGTGCGGGAAGCGACAATCTCCTGTGCCCCCGACTGGTTCGAAGGTGTTCAGGCCATTGCTCCGGATATTATCCGTATGCTTCGTGTGGAAAACTGGACGGTTCAAAAAGAGGAATCTGTTGAAAGTCTGTCCAGTGATGTTCATCTGGAATAGTTTTTTCTCCAGAAGAACAGTGCCGGGGTTGATTATGAAGAAGAATCAAGAGTAAAATGGATTCAGAGGGCATGCCGTGAATTGTGGCATGGCATAATGGCCTGTATGACAACCACTGAGACCCCAGAAGGTAAGTGTCAGCATGGATAATCGATTACTCATTGCTTTTTTTATTTTCCTGGGCGCCTTTCTTGTGCTGCCTATTGCCATGCAGAAATATCAACAATCACAGATGCCGGAAGGAGCAGCCGCCGGCGTGGCTGGTCAGGCTGGCGCACCGGCTGGAAGTGCTGCTCCAGCCAGAAACCCCATATTGGACCAGCCCCCTCTTCTCAACGAATCGAATCTCATCGGCACCGAGTGGCAGATGAATCTTGATCAATATAAAATCAAAGTCACTTTGTCCGTAGGCGGTATCTTTTATGCTACACATCCTCTGGCAAAGGCCATAACCGGCATGGATTATCTGGAAGGACGCTGGCGGGTGGAAGGCAATAAACTATTTGTGAATACCGATATCAGTGGCAAGGATAAGTCTATTGAACTGGTCATAGCCGGTACTGAACTTTATCATGTCAGCAGCAGAGGCAATGTGGAGAAGATAGAACGTTTCAGATAGATTGCATAATTTGCGACAGGAAGCAGGGACCGGGGGTACAGCATCCATACTGGCGGTAGTACCATAATGAACACGACTCCCAAATATTCTTTTGTTTTGCCCGCTTTCAATGAAGACGAAAATGTGGCAATCATGACAGAGCGGCTTCTGACCATTGCGGAGAAACTGGACGGTGCTGTGGAGATCCTGTGGGTCAATGACGGCAGTACCGATGGAACAGCCACACAGCTGGACAGGCTGACGCAAGATCATGATGCTGTGAGGGCACTGCATTTTTCCCGCAATTTCGGGCATATGGCTGCGCTCTGTGCCGGACTGGAAGGGGCCCGGGCAAGCCACGCGGTCATCACCCTCGATGCGGACGGACAGCACCCTCCCGAAATGATTCCCGAGATGATCCGGCACTGGAAGGATGGAGCCGACATTGTTCAATGTATCCGCCAGCAGGCTTCCGAAAGATCTCTGATCAAGAAGGCGACTTCCGGCGGTTTTTACAAGATCTTCAATCTTCTCGCCGACACGGATATTCCTGAAGGGGCGGCCGATTTCAGGCTCATGAGCCGGGAAGTGGTGGATGCCCTGAATACGCTGCCAGAACGGGTGCGCTTTGTCCGGGGACTGGTTCATTGGGTGGGATTCCATCAGCTTCTCATGCCCTATGAGGAAGAGAAACGCCTGACCGGAACCACAAAATACTCGATGAGGCATATGCTCTCTTTTGCGCTCAACGGGATCACCAGCTTTTCCATACGCCCTCTGCGTCTGTCCTTCGTCCTTTCCCTGCTGGTCATAGGGCTCATCGCCTTATATAGTGCTTATGTGCTTGTGGCAATGGTGTCGGGCAAATATATTTCCCCGGGCTGGACGAGCCTGGTCTTTGTGGTGCTTTTTCTCGGGGCCGCTCAATTGCTTGTCATCGGCATTGCCAGTGAATATCTCGCACGCCTGTATGTCGAGCAAAAACGCAGGCCCGTATACATTTTACGCAAACCCATTTCACGGCGGGAAGAGCAGTAAGTGCCCCGTCTGTTCAGATAAGGTGACTCATGACTGATCCGGCACAAAGCTCCCGGCCCCGGGATTCACAGTCCGCGGCTCCCTGCATATGCTGTCAGGAAACATCGCACAGGTCTGCCCATGACGGGCTGGAATCCTGCGAAGGCTGCGGGCATATCCGTGCTGATCTGGACTGGACTCCGGAGATGTTCCATGCCTTGTATACAACGGGCTATTTCAAAGGGGGAGAATACGAGGATTATGAAGAGGAGGCCGATGCGCTTCGTTATAATTTCCGGAAACGCCTGGCTGATCTGAAAAAACGCCATCCTGAAGGCGGCGATCTCTGGGAGATTGGCTGCGCCTACGGTTTCTTTCTGGAAGCGGCCCAGGAGTTTTTCAATGCAGCCGGTTGTGATATTGCCGAAGATGCCGTGGCCAGTGCCGTGGCCCATCGCGGTGTAAAAGCTCAATGCTGTGATTATCTGCAAAAAGCGGAAGAGGGCCTCTACGATGTGGTCTGCCTCTGGGATACGGTGGAACATCTGGCCCGTCCTGATCTGTATCTGGAAAAGGTCCATTGCGAGTTGAAGCCCGGGGGAAGTCTCGCACTCAGCACGGGGGATATCGCTTCCTCCTGGGCAAGAATCCGGGGACGGCACTGGCGGCTTATTCATCCGCCTACGCACGTCCATTACTTCACAAAAAACTCCATGGAAACTCTCCTGACCCGGCTGGGATACAAGCAGATTGAATTTCACTATCCTCCTTTCTGGCGCAACATAAACAACACAGTGATCAAGCTCGCCCGGAAAAACAGGATCTTCTCACTCCTGCGGCCTGTCACGGCATATACACCTCTGGGCCGGATCAATTTCCCTCTGAATCTCTTCGATTTGATGACGGTATATGCGAAAAAATAAGATGAGGCTCTTTTCACGGGCTCATACACAATAAAAGAAGGAAAGCTTGTATTCCTCTTCTTATCGGGTTCCAACACAGGATCAAAGATTTCACCATGTCAGACCGGAATTATAAAAAAACAATCGCCATCACCATGCTGGTCCTTTGTGTGCTGGTTGTAACAACACTCATTACCTTCCAGTTTGTTGTGTTCAATACTGTGGATAAGCTGGGGGGGATGTACGATATTTACCGCTACTACAGTCCCCTCACATTCTTTGTGGACAGCTGTATCCATAATGGCGAATTTCCCACCTGGAACCCGCTCACCTATTGCGGCCTGCCCAATGTGGGTAATCCCCAGAGTTTTCTGTTTTACCCGCCCCATCTGCTTCGCTCACTGCTGACAACGGATCCCACGCCGGAGCGCTCCAATATCAGCCTGGCCATTATGATAGGTCTCCATTTTCTTTTCATGGGCTTTTGCACCTGGCTGCTGGGCCGAGCCCACAAAATGACTGTTCTCGGCGCGCTTACAGCGGCTCTGACCTTTCTTTTCAGCGCACTCATGGTCCGGCGCATGTGCGAATATCATTTCATTACCACCATGGCTTGGCTGCCTCTCTTGCTGCTCCTGATCAAGAAGATGATTGATGCCCGGGATTTTTCCGGGAAAATGATCTTTGCCATCCTGGGCGGGCTGATTCTGGGCATGAGCATTCTCGGCGGATTCCTGCAGGTCATCAATCTCATGGGGCTTGTATCGGCTGTCTATGGGCTCTTTTACTTCCTCCTCAACCACGACTGGAAAAAAGAGGAGGGGAAAGGTCTTTTTGCTTTCATACGGCCCTTCCTGTGGAACGGTACAGGGATGATCGTCATCTTTGTGCTCGCCTCCGGTGTTGCCGCCGTGTCTCTGATTCCCTCCTGGGAACTGGGTTCCTTCACCCTGCGAACAAGCGGCGAAGCGACTCCCATGTATTCCAATCTGTGGAAATGGAGTCCTCTGGATTTTTATCAGAAAATGGTGCTTTATACAGGCATCAAGTATGAAGCGGAAACCTTGCGCAATTCCGGCATCATTGCCCTCCTTCTGGCTGCAGCGGGCCTGACCTGGAAAAAACGGCGTGACACTTTCCTTTTTCTCGGGCTTTTCCTCCTTCTCGTGGAATGCAGTTTCGGGCCGCCCTTGCCCATAGGAGCCTTCCTCGAAAAGATGACGCCTTTCTCCATGTCCGCCTATACGCGTGCCTATGACTTTGCCTTGCTGCCGCTGGCCCTCCTGGCCGGATTCGGACTGGACGCCATGAGCCGCCCTCTGGAAGACAGAGGGAAATCCTGGGCCCGTGCCCTGGTCATTCTCCTTTTCGCCTTTGTGCTTATTGCGCCTGTATCGACCTGGCTGCCGGAGATCAGTTATGTGAAGGTCAACAAAGCGGTCATTCTTTTTCCTGTTCTGGCTCTGGTGCTCATGCTCGCAGCAGGTACAGTGCCCTTCAACAAACGGATACGTTTTGCCCTTTCACTTCTTCTGATGATGGCTCTTTTCGCGGAGACTTTCAGCTGGAACCAGAGTTTTGTACCCTATATGGCCCGGGTCAAAGTGAGAGATTATATCGCTGATGCGCCGGAGCCCCGCGAGATTCCCTCAAGCAATACACGGAGAACGGACCCTGTCTGCAACAGACTGCTCTACCGTCTGGAATTTGCCATGAATGGTGTGGATCCTCTGCATATCAGTGCCGTCCGTGATCTGCTCAGTGGCCCTCCCCGTGACAAAGGACCCTACAGAGGTGTCAAAGAATGGGAAGTTACCCGGGAAAACCTCCGGGGGCACCTCCTGTTCAAACGTTCCTTCTGGCTGGCAAAGCAGTATGTCGTTGGCCCTTTACCCGGCAAACGGCAATATTTCCCCAGCGCCAGCACCGTATTTCTGGAAGCGCCCATTGATGCTCCCTTGCCTGAAGTGAAGCGGGAGAGTCTGCGTAATTCGGGTATCTCGGAAAATAATGTGGAAAAAGAAATCAGCCAGCCTCAGGATCTCTTTGCTCCCATTCCACCTGGTGGCAAAAAGAATTTCACGGTCAGACTCAGCCCTGAACGTGCGGCTGAAGGCCGTCCCGCAGGCTCCGCCGGTACGCTGCACAGTTCATTGATGATGTGGTACCACGCCAGCTCCGGTGTCATTATCGAAACGAAACTCACAGGCCAGCAGGCCGGTCAGTCCGAGTTGGGAATCAAACATACAACCCGGTCCAATCCAGCCCGTGAAACCGGGACAGAGGTGCCTCTTCCTGATTTTGCGCAGATGACAGCCCGGATCAGCGTGGAGAATAAGAGTAAAGAGCCTTTCAGCTTTTCCCGGATGGTTCTCCGTTCAGATCTGGAAGATGAAGATGGCCTCATAGAGATTCTCAGCCGCACAGCCAATACAGCTCATCTGAAGATCGGTCCCCTCCATGATTACCGTATCCTCACTTTCCTGGACTCCTGGTATCCCGGGTGGTCTGTAACGGTTGATGGCGAGCCGGCGGAAATGCTTAAAACCAACGAATGCTTCAAAGGCCTTGTCGTGCCGCCCGGTACTCATGAAATCACTTTTACTTTCAACCCTCTCCTGACCTGGCGTTCCCTCGTTTTTTCGCTCTTTGTTTTCGGCCTGAGTCTGGTCGCCCTGCTTGTTTTCGCCGTGCTGCAGATTCTGGTCTGTCGCCGGAGAAAGGCTGTCAGTGTCGCCAGCCCGGCTCCGGCGGAAGAAACAGCACCGACACCGCCTCAGGAGCCGGATGTTGAAGAGGCTGAGGAAGCAGAAGAAGCTGAAGAGGAACGGAACCTGACATAGTACCAGCGCTCCGGAACATGGACGACATTCAGGGTGATCCAGAAAATCATGCAGGACGAGGGAAAGGGATAAAAAAGAAAGAGAAATATGACGGGCAGCGAAAAAGATTTGATGCTCGTTGTTTCATCCCGGAAAAAAATCACCTCCGAGGCATTGACAAAAAAGAGAGTGAAGGGAAGCAGGTTCAGGCTGTCTCCCAGCCAGGGGAGGCTGAAACCCAGAGACATGATTCTGTCCACTTCACGCAGATTGTTGATCCATAAGAAGGACTGTTCCGCCAGAATCTCCCAACCGATCATGGTTTTGTAAAAAGCAACGAGAAGGGGTAATTGAATCAGCAGAGGCAGCAGTGCTTTACATTGGTTCGTAAAGTTGATGCCATGGTTCTGATAGATGTTCAGGATTTCATCGTCACGCTTCGCCGCATCACTGGTTTCCAGATTGGCGATCTGATCTTTGGCTGTCTGAAAGGAAGCCTGGAACTTTTCCTGCCATTTCATCCCGTAAAGCGTCAGAGGGAGAAGCAGCAGTTTCAACAATACGGCAAAGAGAATGATGGCTATGCCGTAAGAGCCCGTGACCTGCACAAAGAGCAAAAGCGTTGCAATGATGATGGTCGATAAAAAGTGCATCAATGGATTATCCTGTCATATTTTTGAAATGCATTCTTCAACAAAAGCAGCAGATCATTTTTCCAGTCGGAAGAAATGAAAGCCCTTGCCATTGGAGGCAAGCTCTCGCACTTCCACAGTCCACATGCCCGGCCTGTCGTTGGAGGCCAGGTCCAGATTCAGATCCAGAGTACCGGAAGCCGCTCCGTAATAGCCCGAGCCTTCGGCCAGTCTTCCGTCCGGATCCAGGATACGCACTTCGAGAGGAATGAGCGCATCCAGAGGCTCTCCATCCCCGTCCACTACTGCTATGCGTACAGGGAGGCTTGTCCCGCAGGTGACGGTATCGGCTCCGGAAAGCTCTACCTGAGCAATGGCTTTTTCACTCACCATATAGAGTCGCCCGCCGCCCGGCTCCAGAGTAACAGGGAAATGGATGCTTTCACCGTCTTTTTCAATGGCCACCGGACGGCTCTGAAGCAGATCATAAACGAAGGCATCGCTGCGATCCAAGGTGAATGTCGTTGAAGCGGGCTGCCCATTTTCCATGACCAGACCATGCTGACCCACATAGGAACCGAATTCTCTCTTGTCGTTGATGGCAAATACATAATCCGTTGAGGCGAAGGAGCGTTTGCAGGACAGCACTTCCGGATCAGAGGAAAAGAGGTCGGGACTGTACACAGGAGCCAGTTTTTCCCTCAATACAGCTGCTTCAGCGACCAGAGCCGCCTTGTCCTCATCAGCCTTCCCGGAGCGCGTATCAACATCAATGAGTACGTCGGCGGTGATGGCCGGGCAAAGACGATCATCGCCCACAACAATGCCGCCCTGTTCCTGAAACTGTTGAATGAGCTCCACAACAGGCCGTGTGAGAACATCGCAATCAGCCAGAACCAGAACACGGATACCCTCCAGCCCCTGGCTCTGTAAAGTCTCTTCATAGACCACCCGGGGTTGCAGTTGCGCATAAAGGAGGATGTGATATACATCGGCGGCCCGGGAACCGCCCCAGCCGTAAGTGCCACGCCCTGCAAAGATGGAGGAGCTGAAACTTTCCAGGAAGGCAAGATCTGTTTCTGCGACCGGCAGCTGGCTGAGCGTGGGGCCCAGGGGCGTGATGACCGTATCAATAAGCTCTTTCAAGGCATGCCGGCTTTCGGGATGGGTATAACGATAGGCGGACTTGCCTTCTGTTTCCACCAGCGATTGCCAGCCGTGGTACATGATTCCTTTCACAGGCCTGGATATTTTCAGCCAGAAGGCCTCGCGCAAATGGGCCGGTGCAATGGTGATATAGTCCGCATCAGGATCGTAATCTTCCCAGGCGGAGCGGGAACCCTGAGGCCCGCCTTCCACCCTGGGCGCCGTCTGAGAGCGGTACCAGATGATCTGCGTCATTTTCATGACCTGCTGACCGGCGGGACCGCCTTCGGCCATGGCGAAGAGCTCATCCGCCGCCAGACCCATGCGAAGGGGATCAGGATAGGAATAAGTCCAATGGGAGAGAAAATCCACATCACCACCACTGCCCCACAAAGGCGGCACCCGGACAGCAGGATCGAAATAAGTCCAGAAATCCGGGCGATCCATTTCTTTCAACCCTTTGCAGACAGCGGAGTGAAAATTATTCCAGCCGTCCCCTTCTTTCCAGAACCAGCGATAGAAGCGGAGCAGTTCATTGTCTTCTTCCACAACTCTGTTTTCGGGGAAGTCCGGAAGATTGCCATAAGAGACACCGTTTTTCCGGATGGCTTCCTCAGGAAATTCCAAGCCTGTCGCTTCTCTGTAAAGATTGCGGTCGTGGTCATGGAAACAAAGCTGTGTGCCGTCCCGTACTTCCGTGTCGATCATGGCCGCCGTAAAGGCGGGGAAAGAACGGAAGGTTTTGGCGACGGATGCGCCCACACGCTTGGCAAAAGCAGGTGCTGAGGGGAAGTTGCAACAGACATTGCGCCGATCATAGGTGTTGCCGTCCTTATCCAGACGTTCCTCCTCTTCCCGGGTGCTCATCCAGTGGCCGGGGCTCAGGCCGATCACAATGCCCAGATCATTGGCCAGAGCCAGATCCAGCATGGCGCAACTGTCGGCATATTCTTTTTCCTTGACGGAGATGATGGGTTCTTCCGCTTCCCAGATTCTGGCGAAGTCACAGCGCAGCCCCAGACAATGGGTGAAGCCGATTTCTTTAAGTCTGGGCAGGGCTTTTTCCACCTCTTTGACGCCGCCCACACCCCACATGACCACGGGCATCCTGGCCGGGAGCGGCCGGGCGACGATGGTCACGGGGAAATATACTTCGTTACTGTATTGCTCTTCGCCATCGCCAATCTCATAGCCCAGTGTGAAAGTATAGTCATCAGGTCGGAGACTGGTGTCGAAAGGAAATTCCAGGCGATGTGATTCGCCGGGAGCCAGATTCAATGCTTCCGAGAGCACAGGCTCCTGATCACGCAGGCCGCCCCGGACTGTGATTCCGGAAAGAGCGGTGTTGCGTATGTTGGCAAGTTCAAAGACCAGCACAGGGGGTGACTCAAAACGCACATAGACACTCCGTTCATGGAGGGCGGTGACACGGCAGGGCTGAAATTCACGGATACCCCGGCTCAGACGCACTTCATCCATACGACCCGCAAAGCCATGATAATAACTGCCTACCCGATCAGCCAGCATAAGATCATGGCTTCCGGCGTGAATGGCGCCCCGTCCTGCTTTCACGGATCCGCCGAGTGAACAGCCGTCCTTGTGAAAGGTGACTTTGCCCGCCCCATCATAAGTGAAAGCCACATGGGCCCAGACGCCTGTGGGGAAAGAGGCCTCGGAAGACCACCAGGTCTCTGAATCCTCACCGAATCCCAGAATCAGGCGCATCCGTTGCAGGCCATTTCCGTCAGGCGCTTCGAGAATCCATTGGTAGTCACTGTGACTCACATATTTCTTGTCCACCAGAAAGTGCTGGCCATATTCCTCAGGATAAGGATCAGGACAGATCCACAGTTCAATGGTGAAGGCGCCTCCGGGAGAGAGGGAAGGCTTGTTTGGGATGACAGCGCTGTGACGCTTATCACTCACGGGCCATCCGGCAAAAGACTGCAAGGCACCGCCGAATTTCCCGGACTCATGGAACTCAGCTCCGGACAGCTTCCCATGATGCCCTTTGCCGGAACTGTCGAGCACTTCGCCTGTGGGATCGTCAAAGCGCCAGAAACCAAGCACATGATCGCCGCTCACATCGTCACCTTCATAGGGTGTCTGCCAGGATTCAGCCTCTTGAGCAGCCGGAGAGAGCATAAGGCTGAGTGCGAGAACAACGAGCAGAGAAAATCGGAAAGTGTCCATGGGAATTCCTCGGTAGCCTGAAAAATAACACAATTAATGGGAGCCCCTTTAGTGAATCATAAAAGGGGTATGCCTTGCAAGAGAGGGAGAGAGAACTCATAGCACTGCATAGCCGACAAGCAAATTATCTTTTCACAATAATGGGCACAGTGAGCACAGAAGACCACTGCGCAGCATGGCTGCAACCAAATTGACCTTTCTCTTTTCACAACGAGGTCACGAAGGACGCGAAGGTTCACAGGGCACCCAGCCGCAACCAGATGATGCTTTTTTTCTGACCACGAAGTCAGGTAGGACAGGTCGG
>LSQX01274815.1_pt2 | contig 15597 bp, 16 predicted proteins | sample 654561 | NCBI WGS metagenome assembly LSQX01 (sample SAMN04489861, study PRJNA283612) | anaerobic digester metagenome | isolation source: 4 biogas reactors fed with cattle manure at either 37C or 55C with and... | place: Denmark: Kongens Lyngby | collected 2014 | reverse complement strand
TCCAGGAATATCAACGCTTGAATAGCTGCGGTCCAACAAATATGGCTCTTATTCTGCGTTATTGGGGCTGGGTGGGCGATGAAATTGATATTGAAAAGTTGGTCAAACCCCGCCTGGAAGACTTGAATGTTACTCCCCAGGAAATGCTTGACTATATTCAAAACCAAACCGAGCAAGACGCTCTCCTGCGTCTGGGTGGCACCATGGACTTGCTCAAACGCCTGGTCGCTGCTGGCTATCCAGTATTAGTAGAACGTGGATATGTTAATCGTGACGATGAATGGAATGGTTGGATGGGACATTATGGTGTCGTCGATGGTTACGATGACGCTCAACAGGCTGTGCATATCCCTGATACCGTCAACGGTAATATTTGGGTGAAGTACGACATCCTGCAGCAAGGTTGGGACGAATTTTCGGGGACTTACCTGGTAGTCTTCCCCCCGGAGGAGCGTGAGATCGTGCTTGACTTGCTGGGACCAGATGCCGACCCACAGTATAACCTCAATACCACCCTCGAGAAATTCCGCCAGCGCTCCGAAACCGCCGAGCTTTCAGAGCAGTACTTTGCCTACTATAGTCTGGGTGAGCTGCTGGTGATGAAGAAGGATTATGTGGCAGCTGCTGAAGCATTCGATGAAGCTTTTTCCGTGTATGGCTGGTTGCCGGTCGATCACCGACCCTGGCGCATGCTTTGGTACCAGGTTGGTCCTTATGAAGCCTATTATTACACCGGCAGATACCGGGATGTTATCAGCCTTACCTATAAAACAATCACAGATGCCAGCAAACCTGCTTTGCCAGAAACTTTTCTTTGGAGTGGCAGGGCAAACGTGGTGCTCGGAAACACCAATGCCGCCATTTGGGACTTCAAACGTGCCCTGGAATGGCACCCAGGCTGGGAGCCGGCTGTGGCTGAACTTAAAGCGCTGGGCATAGAGCCTGAACAATAATCAAAAAGAGAGTTTTATGTCAAAATCGACTGAAGAATTAAAGAAACAAGTTCGCCATGCCTCGCTGTGGCGTAAACCCTGGCCGTATCTGGTCATTATTGTTGTATTGGCACTCGTTGGGATGGCAGCCATGCAGATGCCGGCAGTGGAACAGCGCGCTCGCAACCTCTATTCAAGAATTTACTATCGCCTGAATCCCCCCACTCAAAACGAATTCGGTCCCTCCCAACAGGGTACTATCAGCGCGGATGTTTTTGCTACCCTGACCGCCATGGCTCCTACTGCAACGGTGCAACAGGAGGAGACAAACGATCAGCCGACCCAACAAACCTCTGTTGCCACAGAAGTGCTCGAACCAACCAGCACACCCATCCCTGTGCCGGCAAGTTTTGCCCTGGAAGGTATGGGTCTGGAATATCAGACCATGAACAACTGCGGACCGGCGAACCTGTCCATGAATCTTACCTATTGGGGTTGGACAACCAATCAGCACATCACTGAGGAAGCTTTGAAGACACATAAAGACGACCGCAACGTGATGCTGCAGGAAATGTTGGATTTCACCCAGACGGATACCAACCTTAAAGGTCAAGTGCGCTATGGCGGTGATATCGAGGTTGTAAAACGGCTACTTTCAGGCGGCTTTCCGGTCTTGCTTGAACGTGGACATACAGACGAGGAAGATGGCTGGATGGGGCATTACAGTATTATCACGGCTTACGATGACAACACGCAGACTGTGCAAATTCCAGACACGCTCCTGGGCATGATGAACTTGACCTATACCGAATTAGAGCACGACTGGTGGCATTTCGACGGAATTTACCTTGTGGTCTACCCGTCCGAACGCGAGCAGGAAGTGCTCAGTCTATTGGGTGAAGATGCTGACTCGTCCAAGAATTTACAGAACACCCTGGCAAAAGTAGAAGCACGCATCCAGCAAGTTAGCGGGCAGGATTTGTTCTTCGCCCTCTACAGCAAAGGCTCAATTTTGGTTGAGATGGGCGATTACCTGGGTGCCGCCCAGGCATACGACCAGGCTTTCGCGGTCTACAATCAGCTGGACTTCGGTCTTCGCCCATGGCGAATCACCTGGTACCAGGTGGGTCCTTATTTAGCCTATTATTCTTCCGGTCGTTATCAGGATGTGTTTAATCTGGCTGATCAGACCATAACAAATACCAGTTTCCCGTCATTACCTGAAACCTGGTATTGGGGTGGGCAGGCTGCCCTTATGCTGACAGACAAAGATACGGCAGCAGACTACTTCCGTAAGGCATTAGAGTTTTACCCAGGTTGGGATTTGGCAACTCAAGGATTGGCGCAAGCCGAATCCTGAACTTGCCTTCCGACTATGAGCGGTAAAAATCAGCCTTTTTCTATAAAGGTATAATGCAGCCAATGATGAATAAGTCAAACAAAGAGATTTTTCGAAAGCGTCTCGCCAAACAGAGCGTGTGGTCCAAACCGTGGTTTTACCTGGTGATGGTGCTTGTTTTAGTGCTTTTAACGGTCCTGATTTACCAAATTCCGTCAGTGAATAATCGATTTTCCTGGCGGGTTGATAGTGCCATGGCGAGGGTTTATTACTTCTTCAACCGACCCGGAAGGGATGTTTTTGTACCGGCTGACGAGGAAGTCGCTCAAATGGATGTCATGAAAACGCAGACAGCTGCTGCACCTCCGACCGCTACGCCAACCCCTACAGAAGAACCAACAATTACGCCAACCCTGGAGTACACCCCCACCCCTACGGTTGAGCCGACTGCAACACCTACGCTTAAACCCTTGCCAATATCGGTTTTGTTGGAAGGCGTTCAAGTGGAATATCAAAAAGCCAACAACTGTGGTCCTGCCAATCTTTCGATGTTATTAAAATTCTGGGGCTGGGAAGGCGATCAGACGGTTACTGAACAAGTGTTGAAGCCTTTTATCAAAGACCGAAATGTAATGCCCTACGAAATGCTCGATTACGTGCAAAAGAACACTGAGGTAAATGGGATTGTCCGCTATGGTGGCGATTTAGAATTGATCAAACGTTTGGTTGCTGCCGGTTTCCCGGTATTAATTGAGCGTGGTTACATCAATGCCCAGGAAGGCTGGATGGGACACTATGGTTTGATTGTCGGGTATGACGATGAGACACAGGAAGTGACCATTCCGGATACCTATTTGGGCGTAATCAAGATGAAATATGAAGACATCGATAAATTTTGGGCACAATTTGACAAGATTTACTTGGTAATTTTCCCGAATGATCGTGCTCAGGAAGTTTATGACATTCTGGGTCCTCAGATGGATTCGGCTTACAACCTGCAGCACGCCTTTGACCAGGTGCAAGCCAACCTCTTTAACCAAGCTGATGCAGAGCTTTTCTTTGCCTGGTACAGCCGTGGTTCGATTATGGTCGAAATGCAGGATTCCTGGGGTGCCGCTCAATCCTTCGATGAGGCATTCAAGGTTTACGCAACTTTGCCTGAAAAAGACCGCCCCTGGCGTATGCTTTGGTATCAAACCGGACCTTTCTTCGCTTACTACAATATGGGTCGCTACCATGATGTTTTAAACCTGGCAAAGCAAACGCTAACTGAAGCCAAAGAAGATGCCTTGCCTGAGAGTTGGGTTTGGAAAGGTCGCGCGGAGGTGATGTTGGGCTTGCGTGATGATGCCATTGCCAGCTTTACCCGCGCTCTTTATTGGCATCCGGGTTGGTGGGTTGCCGAAAACGAGTTATCTGCCTTGGGTGTGACCCTCCCATAATGAAAACAACCAGCCTGAACAAGGTCAGCGACTTTAATGCCAAAACCTGGGATCAATGGAGCCAGGAAGACTTTGTATGGACTGTTCCATGTTCTGCAGAGCAGTTTGCGAAAACCAAAGAACGCGATATTCAACTTATTTTAACGCCCATGAAAAAAGCACCATTGTGGTGGTTTGAAGGTTTGGGCAAACGCGTTTTAGGGCTTGCCAGCGGTGGCGGGCAGCAGGGACCAGAGCTGACAGTGCATGGATATGAAGTCACAATTTTGGATATGTCTCTCAGGCAACTGCTGGCAGACAAGATTGTCGCACAGCGGGAGAACTATTCAATCAACCTGGTCAAGGCAGATATGACCAATCCTTTTCCTATTGCTGATAATACCTTCGATTTTATCGTTCATCCCGTTTCGAATTGTTACGTTGAAGATATCGAGCATGTTTGGCGGGAATCCTTCCGGGTACTACGACCCGGAGGAGCATTAATGTCCGGCTGGACGAACCCGATCGTGTACATGGTTGACGAGGAAGCGTTGGTTTCCGAGGAAGTACCGTTGGAAATTAAATATCCACTCCCTTATAACAGCCGACTGGAAGAGCAGAAGGGTTTGAAGATCACCATGGAAGGTGGTTACCAGTTCAGTCATACGCTCGACACTCAGATTGGTGGGCAGCTGAGAGCGGGTTTTCTCTTAAAGGATTTCTTCGAGGACAACGAGGAAGACAACCGGTTGGGCAAGTATTGCAGCCTCTACGCCGCCACGTTGGCGGTCAAGCCAGGTTGATCGATCATTTCTTTTCCCGAAAATTTTTCAGAATATCCTGACTGGGCATGAGGATGGCTTTGGGTTCGCAAACACTCTTGCAAAAACAACAGCCTACCATGCATAAAAACGGCTCTGCCACCCAAATTTTTCCATCTTCATCCTGTTCGTAAACTTCACGAGCGCAAAGGTCCAGGCAAGCACCGCAGTTAGTACACAGTTGGTCAGCAATGGTCGGGAACCAGGGGATTTGCTCACGGGGGTAGCCGTGCCAGGTGCCATAATTTCGGGCGACAGTCGCATTTCCACTCTTGCGCTTGCGGTAATACCGCTGATATTCCTGCTGGAGCGTGTTGACGTAACTTTGTATCGCCGGTTTTGGAATGAAATTGTGCTCCTTGACCCCATCGAGGATCAATCCAGGCGTTTCTGGTGCATTCGGAACAACTTCATCAGCAAAAAGACGTGAAAATAACTCTTCCAAACCGAGCAACCCGGCTGGAACACCCTCGATATTGAGCATGCGGTAACTGAGTGGCATGTTAACCCTCGGTTTGACCCCCAAGACAATCGGCAGCTGATTGCTTGATGTGCCCCATCATGGCGGTCAGACCGTTGCTGCGTTGCGAAGAGATGTGCCGCCAGAGACCGAGGGTCTCGAAAAAGCTCATGTCCGCCTTTAAAACCTCTTCGGCTGGCTGACCATTGAGAATGTCATTCAACACTGCCACCATTCCTTTGACGATCAGAGAATCACTATCAGCACTGAAAACCAGGTTGCCATCCTCGCAGTGGATATCAAACCAAACGCTGGATTGACAGCCCTGCACCAGGCGTTCATCGGTTTTAAGGGCGGGGTCCATCTCGGGCAGGTCCTGACCCATCTCGATCAGGTATTCATATTTTTCTTCCCAGGTCTCAAGGAGGGAAAAATCATCGATCAGGTTCTGTTCAATTTCTTTTATTGTCTCTTTTTCGGTCATAGTTTTCTCCTGATCATACGAATGACGCGTTCGATGCCGTGGGCAAGTGCATCGAGATCTTCACGGGTATTGTAAAGAGCAAGAGATGCCCTAACCGTACCAGCGATGTGCAGTGCATCCATAATTGGCTGTGTGCAATGCTGACCGGTGCGCACAGCGATGCCTTTGGTGTCCAGCAGAATACCAAGATCGTAATGTTGAATGCCTTCCACGTTAAAGGGGAGGATGGCGGAGCGATGTTTGGGATTGCCGTAAACCTTCAAACCAGGGATGGCTTTCAGCAAATCAAGCCCATAGTCAAGTAAATCTGCCTCATATGCTTGCAGTTGGGCGAAATTGAACTGGTTAATGTAGTCGATCGCAGCACCCAACCCAATCACATCGGCAACGTTGGGTGTGCCCGCTTCAAACTTGTAGGGCAGCACGTTGAAGGTCACTTTGGTTGGCGTTACCTCATCGATCATCTCCCCGCCAGATAGGAAGGGAGGCATTCTTTCCAACCACTCTCTTTTACCGTAGAGCACGCCAATTCCCATAGGGGCGTACATTTTGTGCCCGGAGAAGGCATAAAAGTCGGCATCCAGCGCTTGCACATCGTGAGGCAGGTGCTGGATTGCCTGGGCGCCGTCTACCAGGATGGGGACGTTAGCCGCGTGGGCAAGATTGACAATTTCTTCGATCGGGTTGACGGTTCCAAGAGAATTCGAGACATGATTGACGGCAACTAGTTTTGTTTTCTCGTTTAATAGATCTCGAAATGCCTGCAGGTCCAGCTCTCCTTTTTCGTCAAAGGGGATCACACGGAAATTTGCACCCTGCCGCTGGCACATCAGTTCCCAGGGAACATAATTGCTGTGATGCTCCAATTGACTGACGATGACCTCATCACCTTCTTTAACAAAAGCCTGCCCAAAACTATAGGCGACCAGATTTACAGATTCAGTTGTCCCACGGGTGAAGATAATTTGATCTGCTGAAGGGGCGTTCAGGTACGCAGCTACTTTTCTGCGAACTTCTTCATATGATTGAGTCGCTTGTATAGCCAGTGTGTGGTTCCCGCGGTGGATATTGGCATTGGTTGTGGTGTAGTAATGGCTGATCGCGTCAATTACGCTTTGAGGCTTTTGGGTGGTGGCGGCATTGTCCAAATAAACCAATGGCAGATCGTTGACGGTCTGGGTAAGGATGGGGAAATCTGCCCGGGCAGAAAGGATATCTTTGGTCATGGTGTAATTCCTTCTTGGTGGCTTGATTTTACCATTGAGAGGTTAACGATATGTAGATTGCATTGTCTCTATTATGCTGTCCTTCATTGGCACTAAGCATAACCAAGTCCTCACCCTCGTTCGCTTTGCTCACGGACCCTCCCCCAATTGGAGGAGGGCGTAAAACATAGATCGCTTTGCTCACGAACCCTCTTTCAATTAGAGAAGGGCTTAAGGATAGATCAATAGTGGTTAAGGTTAAGTAAAAGTTGCCTTATTGTTTTGTTTATTTTTCTTTTTTGACTTGCAGTGAGATACAATTATTAAGAGTTTTGCATTGATAAATTATTTTTTTGGTTTATCCCCTGTAAGACCTATGGAGGATATATGATAGAAAAAATATTGGTGGTTGATGACGAGGTCTCGCTCCAAGAAACCTTAACTTACAAACTTGAAAAAGAAGGTTACCAGGTTGAAGTAGCAGGCGATGGTTTGACCGCCCTTGAATTAGCCCGTTCAACGAAGCCTGATCTTGTAATTTTGGATGTGATGCTTCCCGGTATGGACGGCTTTGAAGTCTGCCGCACTCTTCGCCAGGAGACCAATATCCCAGTACTGATGTTGACAGCGCGCGATGACGAAATCGACCGAGTGGTTGGGTTGGAAGTCGGAGCCGATGATTATTTACCCAAGCCCTTCAGCATGCGTGAGTTGATCGCGCGGGTGAAAGCTTTGTTACGTCGGGTGCGCTTGATGCGCGAGGAAATTGGCGCAGCTGCTCAGGAGGGCAATTTACCCCAGATCATGACTTTTGGTAATCTGGAAATTGATATGACCCGTCGTGAAGTGCGCTTGGGTGGGGTGGTTGTGCCCTGTAAACCCAAGGAATTCGATTTGTTGACATTCATGGGACAGAATAAGGGTCGCGTACTCACGCGTGAATTGATCCTTGAGCGCGTCTGGGGGTGGGGTTTCGTGGGAGATTCCCGCACGGTGGATGTGCATATCCGCTGGCTGCGAGAAAAAATTGAGACAGTTCCAGAAAAGCCTGAGCGGATCGTGACAGTACGAGGGGCGGGATACCGTTTCGAAGGTTAAAAAATGAAGCAGCGCTTTCATTTGCGCATTTTGTGGCCGTTCATCCTGATTTTGGTTCTGAGCCTCGCTTCTTTGGCATTGCTATTTCCACTGGTGCAAGGTTCGGTCTTTCAACAAGCGGCCGAAACAGGTGAGCAGGTAAATTACGCACCCCTTTTCGCCCTTGTTTTTTTGATTTTGGCAATCGGGTTGATCTTTGGTTTACTGATCAATATCTATTACACCAACCAACACTTGAATGTCCTTGAGGATTTGACGAATGCTGCCAAGGAACTAGGTGAAGGAAGGTATGCAGAAATCAGCATACCGGAAGATGTTGGAGATTTGCCCGAAATCAAGGAACTGGCTGAGGCTTTGCAAAAAACTGCTTTTCAGACTGAAGAGCAATTCAACGCACTAACCAAGGAGCAGGCAATGCTTTCGGCGGTCCTGGATCACATGACCGATGGTGTTCTGATTGCAGATGACAATGGCAAGGTGCAATTGCTCAATATTGCTGCTGAAAGACTTTTCAAGGTCGAGAATGAACAGTCTGTCGGACGGTCGGTGGTCGAGGTGATGCGCCATTACAGCCTGGTTGAATTGTGGGAAAAAACGAAAAACGGCAATCCAGAGACGATCAACATGGAGTTAGGCTCTGCTCATAAATACTTGCAAGTGGTCGGGATCTCCCTTGAAAAGGATTTGCCTGGTCGTACGATGCTTCTTTTCCAGGACCTGACCCAGACTCACCAGCTGGAAATCGTACGCAGGGACTTTGTCTCCAACATCTCTCATGAATTGCGCACACCAATTGCAGGGTTAAAAGCAATAAGCGAGACTCTTTTAGATGGCGCCCTGGATGATCCGCCAGCCGCACGCAAGTTCCTGGTGCACATGGACAATGAGGTCGACAACCTGACACAGATGGTTAACGAACTCCTGGAGCTTTCCCGCATTGAATCAGGGCGTTCCAATTTTGAATTCCAACGGATCGAACCTTGCCAGCTAATTCATAAAGCGTTCGATCGCATGATTTTACAGGCTGAAAAGGCAGGGGTGACTCTCACCGAAGATTGTCCTGATGCGCTTCCGCAGGTATTTGCTGACCCGGCACGCATATCGCAGGTTTTCATTAACCTGATCCATAACGCTATCAAATTCACGCCTAATGGTGGGCATATCCGCCTTACTGCCTGGCGAGATGAAAATAAGGTAGTCTTTATGGTACAGGATGACGGCGTTGGGGTCGCAAAAAAAGATCTGAAAAGAATTTTTGAACGCTTTTATAAAGCCGATCGGGCTCGCTCAGGAGGTGGAACCGGATTGGGGTTATCGATTTGTAGACATATTGTAGAAGGGCATGGTGGGCAGATTTGGGTGGAAAGCGAAGAAAATACTGGCAGTAAATTCTTCTTTACCGTATCGACAACAGCAGGCAGCTACATTGCATAACCATACTTTCGCCTATTTTGCTTGCAGTACAATTAATCACCGCAACTTTGCGGAACTTTGGAGGCGCGCATGTCCCGATTCACGTTAGACCAGGAAATTCGCCTGGTACAGGATGAAATTCTCTTGTTGGGGAGCCTGGTGGAACAGGCAATCCTTAATTCCGTCGATGCTTTGCAGCATCGTGATGCGGTTGCGGCAAAACGGGTTTATGACAATGATCGAAAAATCAACGCCAAACATCATGCCATTGAAAATCACATTCTGATCACGTTTGCAACCCAAAGTCCGTTGGCGAGCGATTTACGCTTTTTGGCTGCCATGCTGGAAGTAAATACTGAGTTGGAACGCATCGGCGATTACGCCAAGGGGATCGCCAAAGTAGCTATTCGCCTGGCTGATAGCGATTATGCGATCCCGATCCGCGAGATTCTAAAAATGGCTGACCTAGCCACTTCGATGTTGCACCGTTCATTGGGAGCATTTGTCGCGGGGGATACGGTTGCTGCTCACAGCATCCCGGAAGAAGACAACCAGGTAGACGAATTGTATGAAAGCATCTATCGAAAAATTGTGGAAGGAATGATCAAGAACCCCGATACCATTGACCTTGGTAACCAGGTGGTGTGGGTCATCCACAACCTGGAGCGAACCGCCGATCGTGTCACCAATATTTGCGAAAGAGTTGTTTTTATCGTCTCCGGGGAATCAGTTGAATTTGATGTGTCTGATGATGAGCAAATTGACGAAGAGTGATCAACAAAACTTCTGAATTGAAAACGCGCGATGAGCGCGTTTTTTTGTTGCTTGTTCCTGGAAGAAGTCACGATTGTGAGAATCGTTAAAACAAATACTATCGAAATTGTCACAGATTACGCTATAATCACAATTATCTACACAAAACTACGAGAAAAACCCGTTTTGTTTGATTTGAGTTCAGGAGGTGGCAAAAGTGTTAAGACCAAATGACACGAAAGGGAAGTTGATCGTCGTTGAGGGCATTGACGGATCGGGTAAATCGACTCAAATCGATCTACTCTATAAATGGCTGCTTTCGAAAGGCTATTCCGTTTACTTCAGCGAGTGGAATAGTTCAGCACTGGTAAAAAGTACCAATAAAGTCGCCAAAAAGACCCAGGCATTTACCCCAGCTACATTCAGCATTCTGCACTGTACCGATTTTGCTGATCGATGGGAAAACAGTATTTACCCATTGCTGAAGGCAGGTGTAATCGTCCTGGCAGACCGCTATGCTTTCACTGCTTTTGCTCGCGATATCGCCCGCGGAAATGATCCTCAATGGGTGCGTGATATGTATTCTTTTGCCTTCATGCCTGATGCTGCTTTATATTTCCGGGTTCCGTTGGATATCGCTGTAGGGCGAATTACCGGAGCAAGAGCCCAATTAAAGTATTACGAAGCCGGTATGGATTTGGGTCTTTCGGATAGTTACGAAGAGAGCTTTAAGCTATTCCAGGGCAGGATTCTCAACGAATATGACAAGATGGTCGACGAATTCGGTTTGACAATGATCGATGGCACCCTGCCAGTCAAAGAACAGCAGAAGAAGGTGCGGGCAATTATCAAGCGGGTTTTGGAAGGTTTTGAGGGGTTGCCTAACCCGGACAAACAAGCGATTGCTGTTGATAACCCACAAGCTGGAAAGAAAGATAAAAAAGGAGGGAAATAATGGCTAACCCAGGTTTTTATGGCGCTGGTTTTCCCTATCGTGATTTCGGAAAACTTCCAGGTAAGTTGATCGTCCTGGAAGGTACCGATGGAGTTGGCAGGTCGACCCAGGTCAGCATGCTGCGGCACTGGCTGGAAGAAGAAGGCTATGCCGTTGCTGATACCGGGCTGACACGCTCAGAACTGACTGGTCCCGGGTTGGATGCCGCCAAGAGTGGACACACACTTGGTCCGACCACCATGAGTCTTTTTTACGCAGCAGATTTTGCTGATCGACTTGAAAACAAAATTATCCCGGCACTGCAGGCTGGATTTGTTGTACTATCTGACCGGTATTTCTACTCAATGATCGCTCGTGACAGCATCCGCGGTGTGGAGAAAAACTGGTCCAGAGCTTTGTATGGCATAGCACTGCGCCCGCATTTGATCTTATACCTTCAGGCATCTGTGCCTTCATTAGTGCAACGCCTTATCCATGGTCGTGGACTCAATTATTGGGAATCGGGTATGGACTTGCATATGGCAGACAATTTCTACGACAGCTTTGTGGTCTATCAGACAGAGATCATTAAAGAATTAGAAGAGCTTGCAAGGGAGTATAACTTTGTCACCATCGATGCGGATCGTAATCCACAGGAGATTTTTGAAGATCTCAAGCGACCCATAAGATTGTTGCTGCATAACCGGCTGACAAGGTCGGAGCGCCCATATTAGCATCATCCTTACCCCGGCTTTGCCTGGGGTAAGTCTTAAATCTTGGATGGGGCAAGCCCCATCCCTGCAAGGAAGACAGGAGCAGTCTCCATCCTTACGGAGGTAGTGTGGCAAAAGTAAACGCGGAAGCGATCAACGTCTACGGGGCTAAGATCATTTATGAACACCTCTCAGCGATGCAGGCAGAGGTGGAAGGGGTGATGACCAGCGCGGATGTCGAATATGTCCATCGTATGCGTGTGGCATCCCGCCGTTTGCGCAGTTCTTTGGCAATTTTTAGGGATTGCTTCCCCAAAAATGATTACAAACAATTTCTAAAAGACATCCGGGCGGTCACCAAAGCCTTGGGAGAAGCCCGCGATTTGGATGTTCAGCTCGAATTGCTCGAGCAGCTTCACCCACAATTTGCCGACCCTAAACTGACACCCGGTTTCAACCGGCTGCAACTGCGCTTGAAACAACAGCGTCAGAAAATTCAGAACCATGTGGTTAAAGCAATGAGCGTCTTGGAAGGTGATGAAACCTTGCGCAAAATTGCGCGTTGGGCGGCACCCTGGCTTGACAGGGCAGACAGTGTTTACCTTTATTCGCCAGCATTATTTGAATTAGCGTTTTCAAGTATCAAACTGAGATTGCAGGAGTTGATGGTCTTTGATGAGCCAGTTCGGGTTGAAACCAACGTGGCAGAGTTGCACGCAATGCGTATTAGCGCTAAGCACCTGCGTTATACCATGGAAATTTTTGCGAGCTTGTACGGTGAGGAGATCAAACCCTTTATCAACCAGGTGAAAAAGCATCAGGACTTGTTGGGTTCAATCCACGATGCTGATGTCTGGATGACGATGATTCCAAACTTTATCAAAGAAGAAGAGCAGCGCATCGTTACTTATTTTGGGCATAACCGCCCTTTGCGCAGGCTCTTACCCGGATTGAAGGCTTTTGCTGCCAACCGAAAGGTTAGCCGGGGGGAAGATTACCAGGAGTTTCTCGAAACGTGGGATAAAACGCTACAAGAGGGACTGTGGGAGAAATTGGAAACACTCATCAATGCTCCAATGAATATCGGCGAGGCGATCAAATTACTGCAAAAGATGGAAAACCCCGATGAGGGTGTAACTGGCGCGGCTGAAGATCCTGGTGAGTAGAAAGCAGTAAGTCCCGGACAACACGATGATGTATTCGCGGAACCCTTCTATTCAAAACACTCAATCTTCTTCGTTTAAACCACTCTCCATACGCTTCAAAAGAGTAAAGTTAAGTGCCGCGATCAAGATCATTACGACAAACAAGACCAAATAACCGATCTTGAAATTCTCCTCCCCTACCCAAAGGGTAAATTCGGACATTCCACCGATTCCAGAAATTAAGGTAAGTGGCATAAAAATAGTAGTGATCAGGGTAAGACGGCGCATGATGGCATTTGTGCGATTGGAGGTCTTTGCCATGCGATTGCTGATCATTGAAAGGTGGATCTCCATCAGACTTGTCACCTGGTCGCGGGCAGTTTCAGAAATTTCGTAATAACGGGAAAGGTGGTCATAGACATCCCGGAAAAATATTATCGACTGATCGCTGACAAATTTACTGTCCTTGCGGATCAATTTGCTGATTACTTCCCGTTCATAAAAAACAGATTTACGGATGACCATCAAAGAACTTCTTGAATCCATCAGTCGGGAAAGGTCAAAGTCGCGGGTATTTGCCAGAATGTCATCCTCATCCTGGTCCAATTTGATCTCAATTTGGTCAATTGCCTGGAATTTGCGATCGACCACCATATCAGTGATCAAGTGCAAAAGGAGAGAGGGACCGTTCTTAATCCGTTCTCGTTCCCGTTCGACTGCACGTTCAATTCCCGCCAAAAGTGGTTGACCAGATTTGTCGCGCTTTGTTGAGCTAACTAAAAAGTTGGATCCGATGAACAAGTCCAGTTCATGGGTGATGACTTCTGAATCTATACTTTCAAAGATGTTAAAGACCATGAAAGAGTAATCAGGGAATAAATCCAATTTGGGCAACTGTTCCTCATTAAGAGCATCTTCAACAGATAGCGGATGAATATTCAACGCTGTCATGAGTGGTTGAAGGGTCTCCAAATCCGGATCACAGTAATCCAGCCATAGATAGCCACCTGAGTCGACCGCCTTTAGCCCATCCTTCAGGGATGAGATTGTTGAGAGCTTTCCGCTCTCGTCTATGTAAAAGAAACGGGAGAGAGGAATTGAAGGATTCTCAGGTTTAACTACTGAAAGTTTTTCAGTCATGTTGTTCCTAACGATAAGGGTGTCTATTGATCAGTTTGACCAATGGAGAGAATGGGTTCCAGTTTAGCAGCCTGGCAAAGCTCCCGATTGAGGCAGTCCGCGTGGATTGGATCTGCCGACGCTTCTGCCACATATTTGGCAAGCCCACAACGGCCGTTTTTTTTGCTTGCCAGATCGATTTTCTGTTTGCCATAAACAATCCAGTCAGCAGGTAACCAAGGTTAACAAGCAGGTGGGCTGGCAGTAACAGCCAAAAGAGCAGTCCGGGCATATTCTTGACGAAAGCCCATACCAGGTTGCGCTGACCGTAAAAGACGGAGAAATCGCTTCTGCTGCCTGTACTGCCAGAGCCAACATGATGGACCACCGCATCCGGAAGGTAAAGACAGGGATAGCCAACCAACCGCAAGCGCAGGTCAAGGTCCACATCTTCCATATAAGCGAAAAAATCCTCATCAAAACCACCGGTTTGCTCGAAAGCAGAGCGCGGATAAGCTGAAGCTGCAGCGCAAGCGCTGATCACATAGCGGGGGTTGATGGAACTAAAGTTAGCAGATCGATTATGGTTTTGTCGCCAAGCCAGACCACTGGCATGGTAGACATTCCACTCCCCATCCAGAGTTTCGGGGCTGTTTGCCTGCAAGAGGCGGGACGCAAAGCAGTGCCCGGGATGCGTTTGGGCAGCCTGGTGGAGGATGGTAAACCAATTGGGCTCAGGAAAAGCATCCCCATTCAACAGCACCAGATACTCACCTCTCGCGGATTTGGCGGCCAGATTGTTACCGCCTGCAAAGCCAAGATTGGTTTCAGAGCTTAGTAATCGTAAGTCCAGGTTAGAATGTTGACTCAAAACAACGGGGTCAGGTGGTTCTTTTGCGCCATTATCCAGGAGGACAATTTCGAAATCCTTGAAGGATTGTTTTTCCAATGCCTGAAGAATATCTGATAAGTATTGAGCACTTTCCCAGAATAAGATGAGCACTGAAAAGAAAGGTTTGGTCATGGTGAGTGTTCCTGGCTATGGATATTATAGTTTAGGTAAGGTTGTATGAAGAAGATTCTTAGCCAGGTTGATGAAATCGTATAATAGGTAGAAATCACTTGGCAGGATGGACTTACATGACAAACTCGAAGAAGACCAGTCAAAAGAAAAACACCAGTTCAACGAAGAACCCCCAGTCAAAAACTGCGGGTACAAAAACACACAGTGCTCGAATCAGTACCAACACTGAGCAAAAAGATGCCATTCCCTCCTGGATTTGGTTTTTGATTGTGATAGTCGTGGCGGCAGGCGGATACTGGTTGATCCAACGTACCAATCAACGTCAACAGGTAGATAACTCTCTGCCGGCAGAAATGAGCGTTTTAGAAGTAGCAAAACTTGACAAAACTGACTGGCTATTTCTGGATGTCCGCGAACCATCCGAATGGAATGAGGGGCATATTGAAGGCGCAACATTGATACCTTTGGGGCAGCTGGAAGCACGAAAGAATGAACTGCCAACAGACCAAAAAATCGTGGTGGTGTGTCGGTCTGGCAACCGCAGCGCCCAGGGCAGGGATATCTTGTTGAAAGAAGGCTTCGTGTCCGTGACCAGCATGGCAGGTGGAATGAGCGATTGGATCAGCCAGAATCTGCCTGTTATAACTGGTCCTTGATAGCTCAATAATTACAAAATTTATTACTCCTACTTTTTTGCAAGGGCGACATCATTGATCTCCCATTCTGTGAGGCCGGT
>LSQX01167012.1_pt1 | contig 15598 bp, 16 predicted proteins | sample 654561 | NCBI WGS metagenome assembly LSQX01 (sample SAMN04489861, study PRJNA283612) | anaerobic digester metagenome | isolation source: 4 biogas reactors fed with cattle manure at either 37C or 55C with and... | place: Denmark: Kongens Lyngby | collected 2014 | reverse complement strand
TTACCCGGATGCGGAAAATAATCGCCGAAAGGATGTCCCTGAGCAGAGCGACCATACCGTCCGTGACCTTTAACATGGAGGCCGATTTTACGGCACTTATGGAATTCAGGGAAAAAATCAAGGCTGAAGGAGCGAAAAAAGGCGTCAAAATCTCCTACAACCATATTCTCATGAAGATCTGTGCATCTGCTGTGAAGGAAGTGCCACTGGCCAATGCCTCCTTCGACGGCGATGCCATTGTTCTTCACGGGAACGTAAATATGGGTATAGCGGTTTCCGTGGACGGCGGTCTTCTTGTTCCCAACGTTAAAGCGGTCCAGGCGAAAACCCTGCTGGAGGTCGCATTGGAGACGGAGCACCTCGTTGAACAGGCCAGGTCCGGTAAACTGGGGCTCGAGGACATGCAGGGAGGAACATTCACCCTGACGAACCTCGGCATGTTCGGAATGCACAGCTTCTCACCCATCGTAAATCCTCCCGAGGCATGTATCCTAGGTGTGAATGCCATAGTCGAGAAGCCTGCGGTTGTGAACGGATCTGTTGTTATCCGCCCGATGTCAGTGCTTTCCCTGGTTGCCGACCATCGAATTCTCGATGGTGCGGAAGCGGCACGTTTCCTCGCCCGTATCAGGGAAATGGTAGAGAATCCCTGGCTGCTTCTTTTGTAGAGAGGCCTGGAAAGAGAAATGTATTTCCGGCGGGCTTGTCTTTTGTCCCGCCGGTTTTTTATTGAAAGGACAGGAGGTTTTAGATGATGGCTGTTGTGACGATGCCCAAACTGGGCCTGACGATGAACGAAGGGACTGTATCCGAATGGCGGAAAAAAGTGGGTGACCATGTGGAGAAGGGTGAAATCCTTCTGATCGTTGCCACGGATAAGCTCACTTTCGAAGTGGAGGCCGGCGAATCGGGGATCCTTAGGGAGATCATTGTGAAGCAGGGGGAATCGGCAGCTGTGTCGGCTCCGCTCGCCCGAATCGGAGACGGACGGGAAACAGCCCCGGAAGCGCAGATGAAACACGATGCCAGTGCCGTGGAGAAGGAGCCCGCTCAGCGTGACCGACCCGAAGGCGTTTCTGCTGCCGGAAGAAAGCGGGTCGCCGTTATCGGTGGCGGTCCCGGGGGGTATGTTGCCGCAATTCGCGCGGCCCAGCTAGGAGCGGAAGTCACCCTCATTGAAAAAAACGCCCTTGGGGGAGTATGCCTTAATGTCGGCTGCATACCGACAAAAGTGCTCCTCCATACTGCTGAAGCCTATACCCTTGCAAAAGAAGGAGCCGCCATCGGACTGAAAGCCGGGAATGTCTCCGTGGACTGGGACGGGCTTATGGCGAGGAAGAGGGCCGTGGTGGACACCCTTGTTGCCGGTGTGGGAACCCTCATGGCGAGCAACGGCATCACCGTAGTCCGCGGGACGGCATCATTCCTCTCTCCCCGGGAACTTTCAGTGGCCCTGAGCGAGGGGGGAACCAGAATAGTCCGGGCTGATTCCGTGATCATCTCCACGGGTTCCGAGCCGGTTGTTCCGCCGATACCGGGATTTGAACTTGATGGAGTCATCACGAGCACCGAAGCGCTCTCCCTGGAGAAACTCCCCGAATCGGTCGTTCTTGTGGGCGGAGGAGTTATAGGCATGGAGTTTGCCTCCCTTTTCTCCAGCTTCGGCGTGAAGGTTACGGTGGTGGAAATGCTTCCCGGGATACTTCCCATGCTTGACGGGGAAATCGTGGGTATCCTCAGGGGAGTACTGGAGAGGAAGGGTGTTGTGTTCCATACGTCCTCAAAAGTTACGGGAGTGGAAAAGAAGGGGACAGGGCTTTCGGTTTCCGTTGAGACACCCCGGGGAGCAACGAAGCTTGAGGCGGAGAAAGTCCTCGTCTCTGTGGGCCGAAGGCCAGTGACGAGAGGACTCGGGCTTGAGAAAATCGGGCTCTCAATGGACCGGTCAAGAATCAAAACGGATAAAAAAATGGAGACGTCGGTAAAGGGAGTCTATGCGGTAGGCGACTGTGCCTCTCCCATCATGCTCGCCCATGTTGCCTCCAGGGAGGGCGAGGTTGCCGCGGAGAATATAATGGGCCATAAAACCGAAATGGATTATAAAACGGTTCCCAATGCTGTGTATACGGCTCCGGAGATAGCGTCCGTCGGGCTCACGGAAAAAGAAGCGTCCGAAAAGGGGTTCCGGGTGAAAATCGGGAGGTTCCCCCTGATGGCCAACGGAAAGAGCCTGATCATGAACGAGACGGACGGTCTGGTGAAGTACGTGGTGGACGAAAAGTACGATGAGATCCTTGGGGTGCACATTATCGGTCCTCGGGCGACTGACCTGATCGTGGAAGGAGCCCTTGCCCTGAGACTCGAAGCCACTGTGGACGAACTGGTCACCACGGTGCATGCGCACCCTACGGTAGGCGAAGCGCTCCTTGAAGGAGCCCTGGCTGTCCGGGGGCGATCTATTTCAATGCCGAAAAAAGCGTAGCTTCAATGAAAAGGAGCGGCCTGTTCACATCACGGAACAGACCGCTCCTTTTTCTTGGAGACGAATGGAAAAGAAGGCTTCTTTCACGAGCGGAAAAGTGGAAAGGACTCACCCGGCAAGGAATTCACAGAACTCCTCCCTGTCGACCCCCCGGAAATACTCTTCAAGGGGAAAATCTGCGAGCCTTTTTCTGATGTCATCTTCCCTGTACGGACATCCTGTGAACACTTTCTCAAGGGCCTCCCTGCTCTCGAGCCCGAAAAAGTCTCCGAAAAACCGTACCTGCCCGATCAGTCCCTTTTTCACGTCCAGAAGGGCTTCCACTTTCCCCCAGGGAAAACGCCGCACTTTCTGCCCCGTGAATTACGGTGCGAAAAGGGATATTCTCCGGACACTGCTCGAAGATCTGGCGGAAGTGAAATCCGCCATACGCCGAAACCTTCCCGCCGCTTCTTCAGGCGAGGAAAAATTTTTGGTGTTCTCAGAGGATACGTGCCCGTCATGACGAGTGCAGTGCCAAACTTCTTGAGATATGCGGCAGGCTCGGCGAACGGAGCAGGGGGGCTCATACGGAAAAGGGGAGTACAAAAACGACATGTCCGCCCTTCGGGAGATCCAGAAAAAACATCTGGACGCCGGGCTGAAACTGAACGCAATGATGAAGGAGATGCCGAAAGAAAAATAAGGGTGAGCGTCCGGCAGGGCATTCTGATTGCCTTGGACATATGTCTAAACTTTAAACATTTCCGCAATTATTGTCACATGGGCAGGGAAATCAAGTTTCTCCTCCCTATTCAGCTGCAGCCCGAAACAAGAGAATATAGGGAAGGACCAACTCTTTTCCGGCAGAAAATTCCCGGCCACAAAATATTCGGTTGCTGCCTGATCGTCAGTTGAAACCTCCCATGTTCTTATCTTCAACAAGAGCAAATTTGCACAAATGATTCTTTCTTGACAGATCATTTAAAGTTAGTTTATACTTCTTCTTAATACATTCAGTATATTTTTTGTATACGGATGTAGAGATAGTCTCCTCAAATAAGGGCCTTGACAGAGATAAATACAAACTTCCTCAACAGGGAAGGAGATTTCTATGACTTCTGTGGCAAAGAGTCCGAGCAAGGCAAAGCTTGCATATTTGAAGATAAAAAAAATGCTCCTTAATAGTGAGATCACCACCGAGACTTTCGTTTCAGAGGAAATGCTCTCGAAATATTTGGGGCTCAGCAGAACTCCGGTGAGGGAAGCGGTAAAGCTTCTTCTTCACGAGGGGTATTTCAGGCAGGGACCAAGCGGCGGATTATTGGTCCACAAGGCTTCTTTGCGCGAGTGCCGGGAACTCTATGATTTGCGGATTGCAATGGAAGAGTATGTAATGACCGGAATCTCTATGCCTCTCAGCGAGAAAAACGAAAAACTCCTTCAATCTCTTCTGGAAAAACAGAAAACTGCAGTAAACCTTTCAGACACAGCACAATTTCTTCTCCTTGACATCAAGTTCCACACACTTCTTTTTGAAATTTATGGAAATACTATCCTTTCCGGTATGTACCAGGAACTCAGAAATAAATTCATCGCAGTCGGACTTGTCGTATTCAATGAAGTTTATACGATCGGTACCGCTTATGCTGAGCATTGCGATATAGTCGAATCGCTAAAGTCAAAAAACACTTCCAATGCCGCCCTTTCAATCCGAAAACATATTATTCATGCACAGCAGCAGCTTTTCAGTGCCAGCATGGTGAGAGCGAAAGGTCATTCATGACCATGGAGGCGCTTATGTCACTTTGGACTGACCCTCAAAATGAAATTCGCTTTTTACGGTCACTGTTGTTAATAATTGCTGGCAGTAAAAATTTTTAATCCAGTATTTGCAGATTTTCGAAGAGGTATTTTGGGCAAAGTTGAAACCAGATTCTTGTTTTGAGAACAAAATAAAAACAATAGCCGGATCTTTTGTAGTGATATTTCACGTTTTTTCAGCTAGGTTCGAACGCTTTGATTGGGCAAAGGTGATAATTTTTTTAAAACTCAGTAGAGCATGAAAATATACCGTTTGTGTTCTGGGAAGTTAGTTTGTTTCAGAAATTTTTTTTACTCCTTTTACTAAAGACAAAAAGCCTTTTCATTCCAGATTTCCGAGAGCTGAAAGGAGGGTTGAGACTGAGAAGAAAAACTTAATTGCGTGTTTTCCTGGAACTCCGGCCAAGCCTACCTGTTTTGTTAAGATTATGAGAGGTGGCTAACAATTTTTCTCTGAAAGGGGATAGCAAATTGAGGAAAATAATGCTAATTGCTCTTGTTCTCATGACGGTACTTTCTTCTGTGGGGATTGCTTCTGCTGCACCTATAACATGGGTGACCCAAAGTGTTTTCTCACTTCAGCTCCCTCTTGGCCAGGCTTACCTGTCATGGGCCAAGAAAGTCGAAGAGATGAGCGGCGGCAGGCTTCTTATCGAGACTCACAGTGATGGTGAAATTGTTCCTCCGGCGAGCACATACGAGTCTGTCAGGGATGGTGTGCTCGATGCGGCGATGAATACCCCAGCCTGGCAGAAAGGGCTCTTTCCAGCCGGAGACCTTTTTTACACACTTCCCGGGGGTGTAACCGGAACTCTTGACCTTGTAACATGGGCATATACGGATGGACTGAAGCTTCAGCAGGAGATGTATGGTGATACAGTCGTTGTCTTCCCTCTTGGTCTTACTCCTGCGGAGGTTTTCTGGTCTTCGAAAGAAGTCAGGACTCTTGATGACCTGAAGGGCTTGAAAATGCGCGCTTCCGGTCTTGGTATGGAACTGTTGACAAAACTGGGTGTGTCAGTTGTGCAGCTTCCCGGCGGTGAGGTTGTTCCCGCTCTCCGGAGAGGTGTCATTGACTCGGCGGAGTTTTGTTTCCCGTCTATGGATGAAGGCCTTGGAATTCATGAGGTGGCGAAGTACATGATAACTCCCCCCATTCACATGGGATCAAACATGTTCCAGCTTTTCATCAATCCCAAGAAGTGGAACGAACTTCCTGATGACCTGAAGGCGATTGTGAAAAACGCAGCTCATGCAGCAACCCTGGAAGTTTATGCATCCCAGATGAGAGAGCAGGCCGGCGCAATGGAACGTCTGCAAGCTGCCGGAGTGACCTTCATAAAGTTGTCTCCGGAAGATCAGAAAAAAGTCCGGGAGATGTCGATAGAGATCCTCGAGGAAAAATCCAAGACGAACGAATGGTTCGCCAAAATATGGAATTCGCAGAAGTCTCTGATAAAAGATCTTGGGAACTTTATCTCCTTGACGAACTGGGATAATTAGCATACAGCACCCCGCTCCACAGCTCAGGGGCGGGGTGCATTTTACGCTGAAGAGACGAGCAGGATGTGTTTTAAGGAGGAGAATATGGGTATTTCTAACTTTATCGATAAAATCAACAAATTTATAGGGTATCTTTCAGCGCTGATTTGTATTCCTTTGACTCTTGTCATTGTCTTCGAGATTAGCATGCGTTACTTTTTTAATAAACCAACGGAGTGGGTGTACGATGTATCGTGGATGCTTTTTGCCGCCATGTTTTTATTGGGCGGGGCATATACACTCCAGGAGGAAAGACATGTCCGGGTTGATATCATTGTCCGTGTTTTACCACTGAAACTCCAGAAAACAATAGAGATTCTTTTCTATTTTATTCTTTTCCTGCCGATGACTCTCGTGCTTGCGTGGAAGGGATTTGATTTTACTCTTGTTGCCTGGCGGGCGGGTGAAATGCTTTCGACTACACTGTTCGTTTTTCCTGCGTGGGCAACGAAAATTTTTATCCCGATAGGTTTTTCCCTGCTCTTTTTGCAGGGAATAGCTCAGGTTATTAAAATTATCCGTCCTTCCGGAGAGGATGTGAAGTGATGGCGATCCCTGTGGAATATTTGTCTGTCGGGATGATGTGTATTCTCCTTTTTCTAATTTTTCTCGGAATAAGATTGGGTTTCGCCATGATGGCGGTGGGCTTTCTCTTCGGATTGTACTACAGGGGGCCGGCGATCCTTTCCCTTTTCATGAACTCAATGTTTGGTGTAATGCAGAACTCGGTGCTCATAGCCATTCCGCTTTTTGTCTTCATGGGAATCCTTCTCGAAAAGAGCGGTGTTGCGGAAAGGCTTTTTGATACCGTTTACAGGGCCATGGGGTCCATGAGAGGAAGTCTCGCACTGACCGTAATTCTTATCAGCACTCTTTTCGCGGCATGCACGGGAGTTATTGCAGCGTCTGTGACGACAATGGCCCTGGTCGGTCTTCCGGCAATGATAGCCCGAAAGTATGATTACGGACTCGCCTGCGGGGTAGTCTGCGCAGGAGGATCGCTCGGTATCCTCATACCGCCGAGCGTCATGCTCGTAGTCATGGGTCCCATGTGTAACCTCTCGGTAACGAAGCTCTTCGCAGGGGCCTTCATGCCTGGTTTTCTTCTATCTATACTGTATATACTCTATGTAATTGTAATATCCTGGCTTCGTCCGGAGGTAGCTCCGGCGATCTCCAAGGAGGAACTTGCAACAACTAAGGGGGAGAACATGTTCTTGAAAATTCTCCTGTACGCATTACCCATGATATTTCTGCTTGTCGCGGTGCTCGGATCCATCATGGCTGGAATAACGGCTCCCACTGAAGCGTCCGCCCTTGGCGTTGTCGGTGCTGCTCTCATCGCATTCGCATACAGGAATCTGACGTGGAAAACTGTTTTTGAAGCGACGATTGAAACAGTCAAGGTCACAAGCATGGTGCTTTTTGTGAATATGGGGGCAACAATGTTCACTTCGGTATTTATGTTTATGCGCGGCGGAAAAATTGTAGAAAATCTTCTTTTTGCGACAGGATTGGGTCCGGTAGGAATTATTTTCCTGATGATGTTTATCCTGTTTATCCTCGGCATGGTGCTCGACTGGATAGGTATTCTTTATATCGTTGTTCCGATCTTTCTCCCTGTTGTAATAAAACTCGGTTTTGATCCGCTATATTTCGTCCTGATGGTTGCTGTCAATCTTCAGATGTCATTCCTGACGCCTCCTTTCGCTTCCGCTATCTTCTTTTTGCGTGGAGTTGCACCCTCGGTTGTCACTACGAGGGATATCTACAGAGGCGTGGTTCCGTTTGTTGCTTTGCAGGCTGTTGCTTTGGGACTTTGTTTCCTGTTCCCGCAGATAGTCCTCTGGCTTCCGAGCCTTGGAGTGTAATTCCCGGTTTTAGTTCCGCAGGGGAAGAGGGCAGGCAACAAAATGTTTCCTGGATTGAAAGTAGTTAAGACGTATACTGGAGGGGAAAATGTTCGATTTTTCTGGAAAAGTTGTAATTGTAACAGGCGGAGCAAGCGGGATCGGCCTGTGTACAGCTCGCCATATGGTTTCGCTTGGGGCTTCAGTGGCGGTGTTCGATCGCCAGGAAGCATCGGAGGAGAGCAGGGAATATGACAGCCTGGTATTTTTTCATACCGATGTCACACAGGAGGACGAAGTGGAGCGCAATGTCTCTCTCGTCGTGGAAAAGTGGGGGCGCATTGATGCGCTTGTATGTTCCGCCGGTGTGACCTACCCGTATAAAACAGTTGTGGAAAGCGATCTTGCCGGATGGGAACGAACTGTCAATATTAATTCCAGAGGGGTTTTTTTCTGTAACCGTGCCGTCTTTCCCATTATGGAAAAACAAAGATCCGGAAGCATTGTCAATATTGCTTCCGTTGCGGCCAAAACCGGTGGCGGACTGCTCGGAAACGCGATTTACGGTGCGTCCAAAGCTGCTGTGATGTCATTCAGCAAGGGAATGGCACGTGAAGGCGGTCCATTCGGAATAACGGTCAACGTCATTTGTCCGGGGGTTGTGGATACCCCGATGTCTCAGGGGCTTACCCAGGAATCGCGGAATAGTCTGATCGCAGCTACGCCTCTCGGCAAGTTTGCAGAACCGGTGGACATCATGAATACAATTGTATTCCTCTGTTCGGATTCAGCCAGGCACATCACCTCAGTCTGCCTGAATGTGGATGGCGGCTTCATGCACGGAAATTAATGGAGAGGGGTGTTTTTTATGGAAGGAATACGGTACGCATCGCTTGAAGTCAGACCTCGAAGAATTTTTGCCCGTCTCCTGCCGGGAACGGACCTCATTCCCGGTATTAAGAATATTTGCGACAAGCACGGCATCAAGGCGGGGGCGATCTCGACCATGCTGGGAAGTCTCAGGCAGGTTCGCTTCGTCTGGCCGATTCCCGATACGGTGAACAAGTCCCGCTTGAAATACGGAGCTCCGAAGACACTGGACGGGCCCATCGAACTTGTCTCGGGGACCGGAGTCATCGGAACCATGAAGGATGGCGGGGAGCTTGCGGTCCATCTTCATGCCTCCTTCAGCGACTCGACGTCGAAGATGTGGGGCGGTCATATCGTCGACGAAGGAAATCCGGTCGCGGTGACCATTGAAATCGTCATCGATGCATACGATGATCTCTCCCTTGCAAGGAACGTCGACGACGAGACCGACATGCCTCTCTTCAACATTGTCGGGCAGCCGGTCATCCATGTTGACGGGAAAGCGTGAAGCCCTCATGACGACACCGAAGATATCGAAACTCCTTGATTTTTCCGGAAAAGTGGCGATCATTACCGGAGCGGCGAAGGGAATCGGTTATGCTGCCGCAGAAACTTTCGCCCGATACGGAGCGAAGGTCGCTCTTTTCGACATGGATGAGCATGATGGTCGTGAGGCGTGCGAAAAGATCTCCGCTGTAGCTAGAGACATTCTGTTTCTCAAGACGAACGTCGCCGATCTCGCGCATGTGAGTGAAAATGTGCAGTTTATCGCGTCAAAATGGGGAAAAGTGGACATCCTTGTCTGCAGTGCCGGAGTTATTCACACGAAAACCTTTCTGGAGACGACCGAAAGTGATTTCATGAAAGTGTTCGACGTGAATGTAAAGGGCATCCTTTTCTGCAACCAGGCTGTTCTGCCAGGCATGGCGGAACGAAAATACGGAAAGATCGTCAACATAGGTTCTGTTGCGGGAAAGACGGGAGGAGGGTTCCTCGGGAGTACGCTTTATGGATCTTCAAAAGGTGCAGTTATCGCAATGACGAAGGGTATCGCCCGTGAATTCGGTCCCTTCGGCATAAACGCAAACTGTATTTGTCCCGGTCCCGTTGAAACGACAATGATAAGGGAAATGACACCTGAAAACCGGGAGAGAATCCTGGGGGGCTCCCTGATTAAAAATTTTGCGACCCCGCAGAATATAGCCGATGCCGCTGTTTTTCTCTCGTCTGATTTCGCGGGGCACATTACCTCCGAAATCCTTTGCGTGGACGGCGGCATAATCAGGGGAAACTGAGGGAGGAAAAGATGATGAAGGCTACAATGAAAGCATATGTGAAACAGAACGCAGGGCCCGGCGCCTCTCTCCTAGATATCCCGGTGCCTGTTCCCGGAGAGGGAGAGGTTCTGATCAAGGTGAAAGCCGCTGCGATCTGCGGCACGGATATCCATATACACGACTGGAACGCATGGGCCCAGGGAGCGGTCAAAAACCTCCCGCTCGTGATGGGGCACGAGTTCTCCGGTGAGGTCGTCGAACTCGGTCCCAGAGTGAAAAAACTGAAGAAAGGCGATTATGTCTCAGGAGAGACCCACATCCCGTGTGGCAATTGCTACCAGTGCCTCAACGGACTGCAGCACATCTGTGCGAACCTTCTCCTTCCCGGAGTTCACAGAAACGGATGCTTCGCGGAGTATATCGCCTATCCCGAGATGTGTTCGGTGAAAATTCCCGAGAGTATCGCTCCTGAATACGGCGCCGTCATGGAACCGCTTGGAGTGGGTGTGAACGCCATTCTTGAAGGCAACGTCGGAGGAGCGAACATCGCCGTCGTCGGCTGTGGGCCTATAGGCATCGGAATGATCTCAGTCGCTGACGCCCTCGGGGCAGCGAAGATCTTTGCCCTTGATATCTCTGAATACCGCCTTAATCTTGCAGGAACGTGCGGTGCGAAGCATCTCATCAATCCGACGAAGTCAGACCCGGTGCAGGCGATACGGGAAGTGACCGGCTCAGTTGGTGTGGACGCTTTTTTTGACGCTTCCGGAAATCCCGAAGCCATCGTCCAGGCTTTTAAATTCCTGAGGAAAGGCGGGCATGCGCACCTCGTAGGCCTGCCATCGAAGCCGGTTTCGCTGGATCTTGTCGCCGATGTGATCTTCAAAGAGGCAACGGTGCACGGATATCACGGAAGGAAAATGTTCCAGACTTGGACGGCCATGATGAACCTTATGGATTCGGGGAAAGTGAACCTGAAACCAATTGTCTCACATACCATGCCTCTCAGCAGCGCGGATGAGGCATTCTCACTTATCCGGGGTGGAAACGTCAGCAAGGTAGTGCTTTTGCCCTGAATCAATCTGCTGAGAAAAAATTGAAACGACTTCCTTATCGTAAAAAAGAGGATACTCCGAAACAAGTTCTTTTCGGTGTTTGGAAGTGTAACAAAAGAATAGTCACCCAAGGAGGTCTCAAAAGTGATCAAGGACAAGAAAGAAAGATGGCTGCATATTTTCCGCATAATGGTACGTATCCGGAAATTCGAGGAACTTACAGAGGTTTTTTTTAGCCAGGGACGTTTCCGGGGGACGGTTCATCCATACATTGGTCAGGAAGCGATCGGTTCAACTGTAATAAGTAACCTCGAAGAGGGGGATTACGTCGGGAGTACGCACCGCGGCCACGGACACACCATCGCCATTGGCTGCGAGACTAAAAAAATGTTAGCCGAAATGCTCGGAAAAGAAAATGGGCTTTGCCGTGGCCGGGGAGGTTCGATGCACATGCAGGATTTCTCGCGCGGCTATCTTGGTCAGAACGGAATTGTTGGAGGCGGAGTTGCGATGACCACAGGAGCCGCTCTCGCAGCCCAAATTAAAGGCACGAAACAGGTCGCTGTGGCTTTCTATGGAGAAGGAGCGTCCAATCAGGGAGTTGTTCATGAGACAATGAATATCGCTTCGATATGGAAATTACCTATGATCTTTGTCTGTGAGAACAACCAGTTCGGAGTGACGACCCGTGTCGACAAGAGCACGTCCGTACGGGATATTTCTGTCCGGGCAAAAGCCTACGAAATGGCTGGAACGACTATTGACGGAAGAAGCGTCATCGAAGTCGAAGAAGCGATTCAGGAAGCTCTTCGCCGGGCCCGTTCTGGAGAGGGGCCGACACTGATAGAAGCGAAGTGTTTCCGGTGGCTGGGGCACTATTTTGGGGATAACGAACCGACGCGCACCCGCGAGGAAGTTGAGGCGGAGAAAAAGAAAGACCCGATTCAGATGCACAAATCAGTTCTTCTCTCTGAAAAATTTGCCACGGAGTCCCAACTTGCATCGATTGAAGGCGAAGTGGAAGAGGAAATTAAGCAGGCGATTGCCTTCGCTGAGGCAGGGCCTGCTCCTGACCCCCGGTCTGTTACCGACGCGGTGTTCTGCGAACCTGTGAGTCTCTAAGAAGGAAGGCGATTCAATCATGACAGTAAAAACTTATTATAATGCTATCGCCACGGTGCTTGCCGAGGAAATGCGCAGAGACCCGGCCGTGTTCGTAATGGGCGAAGATATCGCGGAGGGAGGAGGAACATTCAGCTGCACCAAGGGCTTGCTTGAAGAATTTGGCCGGAACCGGGTGCGGAATACTCCGATTTCAGAGTGCGGTTTTGTCGGCATGTCTCTTGGCGCTGCTATATGCGGTCTTCGTCCCGTTGTGGAACTGATGTTTCTTGATTTTGCATGCAACGCCATGGACCAGATTATCAACCAGATATCGAAAGCAAGGTATATGAGCGGAGGCACTGTCAAGGTACCCCTGGTGCTCCGGGGACCTCAGGGAGGATGGCGGGGCAAAGCCGCGCAGCACTCTCAGAGTCTTGAGACGCTTTATATGCATGTCCCGGGACTCAAGGTCGTCTGCCCCTCCTCACCGTATAACGTGGCCGGATTGCTTCGCGCATCTATTCGAAGCGACGATCCTGTCATTTTTTGCGAGCATAAGAATCTTATCCCTGTGAAGGGAGAAGTACCCGATGATCCGGAGTTTCTCATCCCTCTCGGCAAAGCTGAAGTAGTGCGGCAGGGAAAGGATGTTACCGTCATAGCGAGCCTGATGTGTGTCCATTTTGCACTTGAAGTTGCCGAAAAAATGGCGAAGGAAGGAATCAGCGTCGAGGTTATTGACGTCAGAACGCTTGTTCCCTTGGACAAAGCAACTATCCTTGAGTCTGTCCGCAAAACAGGCCGCGCTGTAGTTGCTCATGAAGCGGTGAAATTTTGCGGTTGGGGGAGCGAGATCAGTTCCATAATTATGGAAGAGGCTTTTGAATATCTTGATGCTCCGGTAACCAGAGTAGGCGCGAAATACTGCCCCATTCCATATGCAAAGGAACTTGAAGATGAAGCGCTTCCCAGCGTAGCCGATCTAGAGCAGGCCGTTCGCCGGGTTCTTGCATGAAGCCCGGGCCCGGAGAATGGGGGGATACGAATGGCTGAAATAGTAAAAATGCCGAAACAAGGCCTGCAAATGACTGAAGGGACGATTCTCAAATGGTTTGTCACTGAAGGTGCACAGATCAGGGAGGGAGAGCCTTTTTTTGAAGTAGAGACCGACAAACTGACGCTCGTAGTCGACTCTCATAATACGGGGACTGTCCTGAAGCTTTTGGCCGGGGTTGGTGACGCTGTCCCTGTAATGAACCCCATCGCAATTATAGGGAACGCGGGCGAGGATATATCCGAGCTTCTGCCGCAGTCCCCAATCCTTCCGGAAAAGATAACGGAAACTGTTCCGGTGGTAGAATCGGTGACCTCCTCTTCAAGAGAGACCCGATTTTCAGGAGACTCTGGTGAAAGAATTTTGAACGGTAAATTTGTTACTCCGAGGGCCAGAAAAATTGCCAGAGAAACGGACATTTCGATTGCAGATATCGCTAAGAGTTTCACCGGAAGTAAAATTTCCTCACGGGATGTTCTGGCTTTTGCTGAAACGGAGAAAGCAAGAATAAAGGCATCTCCTGTAGCTCAGAGATTGGCGGATGAAAAGGGAATTGATCTTGCTTCCGTGAAGAAAGACGGCGCCCGGATCATGAAGGCAGATGTTTCTGCTGCGCTGATGCGGGGAACTTCATCCCGACGGGGTGAGAGACTGGTTCCTTTTACCGGAATGCGAAAAGTGATTGCTTCCCGCATGCTCGAAAGCCAGAGTGAAATGGCGCAGACGCATAACCGGATCAGGGTCGATGTTTCCGAGCTTGTGGCGCTTCGGGAGAAGCTTGCAGAAGGCGGGATCAAGGTCTCGTACAACGATATTCTTGTACGCCTTGTTTCAAGGGTGCTACCCGAATTCCCCTATGTGAACGCATCATGGACTGAAGAGGGAATACTTCTTCACGAATATGTGAACATGGGGATTGCTGTCGGACTTGATGAAGGTCTGGTAGTACCTGTGTTGCGGGACGCAGATATGCTCACGCTCGCGCAGATCGCCGAACAAGGGGGCGCCCTTGTACAGGCTGCCAGGGAGGGGAGTCTGAATCCTGACGATTTCTCCGAAGGTACATTCACTCTTTCAAATCTGGGAATGTTTGACACGGAGGAGTTCGTGGCCATTGTGAATCCTCCGCAGGCTGCAATCCTTGCCGTCGGATCAATCATTCGGCAGCCTGTAGCTGATGATGCCGGGGATGTTGTTGTTAAGCCCATGATGACTCTGACATTGAGTTACGATCACAGGATAGTGGATGGAGCTGTTGCTGCGAAGTTTCTTCAACGCCTGAAACAGCTCATCAGAAATCCGCTTCTTGTATACTGACATAATTCCGAAGAGGGGCACCGTTCGGAGAGAATTGTTTGTTTGATCGAATCTGAGACAAGCGAATTTGATACGCTCCTTACAAATGCGCGACAAACTCTGCAAACCCATGAAAGTTCGCGAAAAAACAGGCTCGCTCCCTCATGGGGCGGGCCTGCTTTATGAATCAACGTTTCGATTTCGCAGTACCTTGACAACTGAAAAAGTGTTGTAATTACAGAAATAAATGACAGCAAGTCCTCTATTTTTTAGAAATCATTATTGTGAGAAACAAAACTAAAAAAGAAATTCTTCCCACGAATTCCAGACTATCGCAAACTCCGTCCGCGAACGAGACCATTTCTTCATCAGCCGTTTTTTTTCATCGGTGGTCTCTTCGTTTGCTCTGCCGCAGCCGGAAAGGAAATTTTTCACTTCATGCCCGTGGTGATGTAAAACAGAAAGGACTCCCCGGAGTCAACGTTGCCTGGAAAGGTTGTGTTTGCGGGGAAGAGGAAGAAGATTGGGTGTCCGGCTGTTGTGTGTTACCGATACTTCCGTTTCCGACGAACAAATTGTTCGTATTTACCTGAATCTAAGGTTCATAGATATGTTCTTCAAGGCTGCAAAAGAAGCTTTACATAGCGAAAGAGTCACAAACTCCGGGCCGCGGCGATGTCGGATGCGCAAACAGGAACATTCTTCCGGAGATAGGGGATGCTCACCTTCGAACTGAGGAAGTCTGGGAAAGACCGGGCGTAAGAAATATCCTGTTGAAGATGACAGAGGACGGCGTACGGACAGTCCCCATGTTTCCTGAGAAAAAACTGAGTGTTTATAGGTTTTCCAATGTCATCGCAACAGTTTTCAAGGCCATGAAAAAGGATGAGCAGCAAACAAGAAAGGAGATTATTCGATGAAGATCGCTGTTGCCGCCCCTACTGGTGAAGTCGGACGAATGAATTTCGGCGTACTCCAGGAGAGAAACAAAAAACCGAAAGGAATTAATTTTTATTCTTTGACTGATGGAGAAAAGCACAAAGTGAAAGAACTTACGAAAAAAGTAAAGGAAGAGGTGGGAAAAAATCTCTATTTTCCCACCGGAGCAGCTGTCTCCCATAAATTTGTTCCTGTTGCAGCAGAAACCGGAAACGTGGCCGTAGAGAAATCATCGGGCTTCCAGGTGGTCCCGGAAAAGGACAATGCAATACAAACAGCCGCCTCGTCGGAAAGGAAAAGTGTCGCCGTTATCGGTGGCGGTCCCG
>LSQX01399430.1_pt1 | contig 15599 bp, 10 predicted proteins | sample 654561 | NCBI WGS metagenome assembly LSQX01 (sample SAMN04489861, study PRJNA283612) | anaerobic digester metagenome | isolation source: 4 biogas reactors fed with cattle manure at either 37C or 55C with and... | place: Denmark: Kongens Lyngby | collected 2014 | reverse complement strand
AGGGGTGGATTTTTTATCCACCCCTAATCTTTTGTTTGTCTTTTACGTAATCCATCTCAAGCATACAGAATAAGCTGCACATAAAACAACTATTTAATCGTCTTAATCGGCAGGACAGAATCTCCCGGAACAAGCTCACAATCCAGCAAAATCTGCTGGGGAGTTTTATCTCCGTCAATCCGCTTTTTAAGCAGTTGGGCGGCGCAGACCCCCATTTCATACTGCTGTTGCCTGATAAAAGTATAATCCATGCGCGCACCTTCCATTCGGTCAAAGCATATCAACGAAATATCCTGTGGAATCCGTTTGCCCAATAAATCCAGCTGTTTATGAATAAGGGTTGCGATATGGAAATCGGCAGCCAGAACAGCGGTAACATCGTCATTTTCCCTGAAGAATTTAAGCAACCCCTCAATATCCCTTTGTTCTGTTTTTTCGTCGTTCATACCTGGCATTGTGGAATATATGTCAGTTTTAATAAATCGTTTATTGAGTGGATAGTTGCTATGGGCATAGGCTCGGATATACCCGTCCAGACGTTCACTCAGGGCGGTTGTTGACACAACTGACGAAATAAAGGCTATATTTTTGTGACCTAATGAAAACAGGTAGTTGACAGCTTCGACAGATGATTTGAAGTTTTTAGAGCCTACAAACGGCGGGTTCAATCCTGTCAGATAACGGTCAGCAAGTACCAGCGGGAAGTCGTTGAGCACACTAATCAGTATGGAAGGATTATATGAAATCCCGTGGAGCGGCATTATTATGATACCCTTGACCCCGTTTTCAATAAGGCGGGTAATCTCCCTTGTCTCCCCTTCCTGAGTGGTATAAACGCAGCTGATAGCGGTGATACCGCCATTGCGGGCATATTCATCCTGCACCCCTCGCAAAAATTCAGTTCCAAAATCCGATGAAAAATTGTTCATCACTATGCCTATCAAATTTGGTTCTTTCTTGTCAGGCTCTTTGAGAATAGGGCTGCTTACCGAGGAAACACAGGTTCCTTTCCCGGGGATACGGGTAACAAGGCCGTCCTGCGACAGAAGCTCAATTGCCTTCTTGCTGGTAATTCTGCTTACATTGTATCGCTCGGAAATCTCAAGCTCTGTAGGCAGCTGGTCACCCGGCTTGTAAACTCCGGTTTTTATTTCATTTAATAAATCTATGTATATCTTGTTGTATTTGGTATCCTTCACACTTTTCCCTCACTATATTATATTTGTAATATAAAAACGGCAATAAATATAATAATATATAATATTATATCAAATTCAGTGAGGAAATCAATAGCATAATCAAAATATCCCTTGATGTTTTGATTATGCTAAATCCCTAATTTTTCAGCAAGAGCAGCCGCCATCAAAAAGTGAATAGTGTTTGATGTTGTCATAATCTGCTGAGGGGTAGTAGGTGTTTCCAGCCTGGCAGTAGCTGAAGTCCATCTATTTCCACCCAGCCACTCAGCTTTATAATATCCGTCCTCAGTACGGCATTTGCTCGCTATTGAATTTGCGGTATTTCTTATCATATCCCGGTCGGCCTTGCGGATTCCCTTCAATGTTAAAACTTCGTTGACCCAGTCTCCCACAAAGCTTCCATTTGCCCATGCATCCCTGTCATTTATAAATACCCCATTTACGGACATGTATTTGCTGTCAGTCAGGGCTTGCGCTGTTTCTACAGCCTTGACGCGGAAAATATCATCTTGGGTTATGTTATACAATCGTGCATGGATAATTCCCATCCCCATATTTCCAAACAAGCTGGTAACGCTTCCTGCTTCACGTATATCGAAGGGCCTATCAAAACCTTGAGGGGCATTTACAGCCTTTGAGCCTGAAATATAGTCATATCCCATCCAATACAGGTTATCTGTCACGTTTACAGTAATTTTACCGTTTGAGTAAACCTTTGGCTTATCCCTGCGCAGGTTTGCTTCTATCCATTCATAAAGCTGTAGCGTTTGGTTGTATACGGTCTGGGCAAGCTCTGACAGCCCTTCCTTGTCCCAGGCATTACGGTAGAAATCCAGTCCGGCGCACATCAGCCCAACCGAAGCCAGCGAGGCAAATGTTCTTTCTTCATTGTAATACATTCCGTTGGAAAGGCTGCCGTTTACCGCCCAATGGTTATAGGCATTGCAAACCAACTCTCCCGCATTTTTTAAAGCCAGCATATCGCCGGTCATCCGGTAAAACGACATATACGCCATTGCCCCCCAACCAGCGTCGTCTGCCGCGATATTTGGGGCTCTGCCGAATAATCCTGTGCGCTGTTCCTCGTTAAAGCTGGATTTAGTAAACTCCCATTGAAGCGCTATGCGCTGTTTTAATTCAGGATTGCCGGTTGCACGGTATGCGGTTTCCATTGCAAAAACCGCGGTTGCATGTGCCCATATCATTTCCTGCCGTTTGTCTTCAGATATTGGAAGGCCGTGATATTCCTTTACAAGATGCCCTGTAGACAAATCCCCATACCAGAAGTTTTTAAACAAATCATTTAAGGCCTGTTCAGCTATAACCCTGTAGGCAGTGCCAAAAGGCTGGGTCATTTCGCCAGAATTCGAACTTTCCTTTGACGCAGGCTGCTTACCACGGCATCCAGCATATGTGAGACAAATTAATAATGTACTGATAAACAGTGAAATATACCTTTTAATCGCAAACCACCTACTTTTGTTGACTGCAAATATTTATATGAAAGCCAGCTTTCTGCAGAAAGCTGGCTTTCAGCCATACTAATTTATTTTGAAGCTTTTGGGAATTCAAAATTAGTGGTTCCGTTGCTTTCAAATCGCCAATAGAAATACTCTGTTGCGCTGGCCCAGACTCCAAGCCCGGCGACAGTGGCGGCATCAAGCAATTCATCCTTAATATTTATCGGAGTATCTTTATTCATAAGTTCGCCTTTGTCTCCGACAACCTTTACATGAAGTTTTTTGCTGTTTGCCGCACGGCTAAGCTCCATATAAAAACGTGTCGAATCCGTCTCGACCCAGCCGTCGGTGGAGCATAATGTCCTCCAGGTTGTACTTAACATCTGCATGGTTATCTCAACCTGTTTTGCCTGCGGGATATAGTTGACTGTCAAAATAAACAACTCTGAACCTGCAGCGTTGTTTATAAACAGGCGGGAACAGATTGGTTCAGGGTCCTGGGATGAGGAATAGCGCTTTAAGGGACGGAAACTTGCTCCGACTTTCCATTCGCTGCCGAGAGACTTTTGAGTGTTGAAGGCTACTGAACCTTCAAGCCCGTTCACTATTATTCGGTTGTTGTTAATTGTGATATTCTGATCTATATACCATTTTTTATCGCTTGTAAAGAATTGATCCCCTCTGTTTTTTGCGGTGCCTAATGCAGGCTCACTTCCAAGGTTCATATTAAGGCAATATGGATCATTGGCGCTTGGATTGGGTATGTTTGTGATAACGCCGATATCTTCAGAAGGCTTAGTTGCTGAAGTAGTGCTGTCGGATTTTTTTGAGGTTGTGGTTTTACCGTTCCCGGCAGTGGCACCTTTGGTTGTTGCCGATGTTTCTCCTGCCGCAGTTGTTTCATCAGCCAATGTTGTATTCTCGCCGGTCTGTTCAGTTTGTTCTGCTGTTGATTCAACAGTTGTATCACTGCTGCCTGTTTCGGAGCCCTCATTGTTTGAACCCTTGCACCCTACTGAAAGAAGCAGCAAAACCAGGGAAAAAACCAACAAAAAAGCAATGGAACGTTTTTTCATAAAAATCCTCCTCAATTTTTATGACTTAATAAAATGCTGACTTAAAATCCATTACCATCAGAACCTTAGCTCGCACGTCAGGCACAAGCACTACGTCAAGGTACATTTGATTTGTCGCCCCCAAAGCAGCCCCTGACGGCAATGTGCTGTTGATCTACGCTCACATAAACCGGCCCTTAATAGTACGGATTTCAAATGGATGAAGCTCAATTTCCGCCATATTGCCCTGGAATGGTATCTCGATTTCATTTTCCTCCATCAAATCGCATTCGTACAGCGAAGCCAGCGGAAACGCAAAATCCAGCATTGTTCGGGTAGTTTTGTTGTAAATCTCATTCAGGCGGATGACAAATTCATTTGAATCCTCCGCCAGTTTCACAGCACCGATTATAACATTTCCAGCATCACAACTTACAAGCGAAAAACTCTCCGGCAGATTGCCATCATGGGGTTGTTCGATGCTGTATCCAACCGGGCAGTTGAGGAAGGCGGCCATTTCAACGGTTTCAGCATCCTTCCATCTTCCTTCATGAGGATAAATTGAATATGTAAAGGTATGTACCTCCTGATCCGCAGTTGGGTTCGGATATACTGCAGATTTTAGCAATGTAAGCCTCATATGCCCGTTTTTAATATCGCAGCCGTATTTGCAATCGTTAAGCAAGGACATCCCGAAACTTTCCTCCGACAGGTCAGCCCAGCGGTGAGCACATACTTCAAACTGAGCAAAATCCCAGGAGGTATTTGTGGTGGTGCTGCGCTCAATATTTCCAAACTGTATGTCATATGTAGCGGTCATGGCGTTCACATCAAATGGGAAATCGGCTTTAAGCAGGATATTCTTTTCTTTCCAGTCGATAAAATTCCGCACATCAATCCTTGGTATATCGGCATAAATGATATAATCCTGCTGAATTACCGAATTCATAAACTTCCTTGAGGTGCGTACCACGCAGCGCACCGGCCCGCATTCAACCAGCTCACAGCTTGCGAGCTCATCCAAATTCCAGGTTTTTTCGTTGATGTAGGCGTTGATATTCCAGGCATCATCGGTTGGTGGCCTATCCTCCATTGCGATAAGGCGGTTCAGCGGCTTGCCGTCCTGCACAAAATCTTTTCCCAGTTTTTTATGATACAGGGATTCTATTTGCCCCTGAGGATTGAGCCTAACTATAAAATAATCATTTTCAATGCGTTCAGAATCTGCAGTAATGGATGAAGAGGTTTCAGAAAGTCTGGAAGATGATTTTCTCAGGGTAAACGCCTTGTAACCCTTTGAGGGGATTCCCCTGGCGAAAAAGATGTATGTCCCCTGTTCGGTTTTCTGCATCGGAAGCCGCTGGCTGCCGTCCCAGATTTCGTAATCGTGGCTCTCAAGTTCAATTTCAACCACGTCGCTGCGCTCAAAACTGGTGGAGTTGAATACCACAACCGAGAGTTCATCCAGCTTAATCTGTGTAGAAATGTCTCCAAGAGCCGCTTGAAGCCTGGTTCCGCAGGTATCCTGCACCTGCTTGAACTGCTGGTCTGATTCGAGGTAAACCTCTTCGATGGATGAACCGGGTATAATATCGTGGAATTGGTTGAGGAGAACGGTTTCCCATGCGCTTTCCAGCTCCTGCTTTGGATATTCACTGGTTTTGCAAAGGCAGTCCCGCATAAGGCTGAACAACTCCAAATCCTGCAAAAGGATTTCGGTTTTCCGCATGTTCTTCTTGATTTTGGCTATAGAGGTATATGTCCCGCGGTGATATTCGAAATAAAGCTCGCCCTTCCAGACCGGCAGGCGGGGATGGGAACCCGCTTCCTTTTCAAGCCTCTTAAAGAAGTTGAGGGAATTGTCAAACCTAACCCGAGGGCAACCGGGAATACCGTAGCTCATTCGCTGAGCCATTTCAACCATTTCCGCTGTTGGGCCTCCGCCGCCATCCCCATAACCATATGTAAAGAGGATTTCGCGGTTCAAATCCTTCTGCTGGTAGCGTTTCCATGTGCCCATGACATAGGGGGCACTGAGAAATCCGTTATATGTTGTCAGATACTCAACTTCGGGCTGATTGTTGTGCTGAGTGCATACAAAATGGGCAAGCACTTCACTGCCGTCCAGGCCCTTCCAGACAAAAGTGTCGTAAGGGAATTTGTTGTATTCGTTCCATGAAATCTTCGTAGTCATGAAGTATTTAACGCCGCTTTTCTTCAAAATCTGGGGGAGGGCCGCTGAATAACCAAATACATCCGGAAGCCACAGTATTTCGCTGTCGGTCCCGAATTCTTTTCGGAAGAACCGTTTCCCATGCATTACCTGGCGCACTAATGATTCGCCGCAAGGGATATTGGTATCGGCTTCAACCCACATTGCTCCTTCGGTTTCCCATTTTCCAGACTTTACTAACTCTTTGATCTTCTCATAAGTTTCAGGCAGCATTTCCTGCATGTATTTATAAAGCTGCGGTTGGGATGACATAAAAATCATATTATCGTAACGCTCTAAAAGGTTGACCGCGGTTGAAAAAGAACGTGCTACCTTTTTGCGGGTCTGTTCCAGCGTCCAAAGCCAGGCGGTGTCGATGTGGGTATGACCTACACAGGTTACTGTAATATCGTCTTCGCCGCAGAATTTTCCGTAAAACTCATCCCGCATATAGTCAATTGCCTGCTTAAGCGTGGCATCCAGCTCATCACCGGGAGGCAGTCGAAAATCCACCAATGACAAAGCGCAGTTCAGGTGGTCTATAATATCAATACGTCGTGTGTCATCAAGCGGAAGTTCGCACGCCACCTCATACGGTACAAGCAGGTCGTAATACAGCTTGTGGGCATATGGGTTAAGAGCCCTGACAGCCATATTCATTTCAACCTGGCCGCGGTAAAAGAACCGGTCGGTAAAGGCGCATATGGCAACTTCGTAGGTGTCTCCGGACTTAGCGCATCTGGTTAACTCAATAAAGCGGTGGTTTACATCCATTCCGGTAACTGCCTTGCCGTTGACATATGCCAAAGCCTGGGGTGCTCCCCAATACCAGCCGCTGTTGTCTGTTAAATTGCAGTCGTAATGTACGATTTTCCCGTCCATGCTTGGCGGGATTTCAAAGGTGTGCTTAAACCAGACATTTTTATTCGGGCCACCCCAGCGCTCCCGGGTTCCATCGAAGGTTTTCCACTGCATATCTTTTGTTTCATCATAAGTATACAGCCCTTCTAACATCATAAACGGCCCGGGATTAAAGGATTCGCTGTAGTAATATTCACTTCTGAGGGCCGAAATCAGCTTTCCTATACGTGTCAGAAGCATAAAACGTTCCGAGTTTCTGTCTTTAAATCCGTCTCTAAAGTGCATATATTGCTTAACCTCCTATCCGTGCATTTTCTGAAAGAATGCACGTAGTAGCATGTTAATTATAAGTACATTCCCTCACTGCATCCACAAACGCACGGATGTTGTCTGGGGAACCGAAAAAGAAGTGGTCGGAGGGGGAAATTATATACCCTCCATTTGGGCAGGCTTCAAAGAGTGAAAAAACCATTTTCCGTATAATTTCCGGATTTCCGTTTTCAAACCCCTGGTTCTGGTCAAAGCCGCCGATAAAGAACAGCTTATCCCCCACCTGCTTATCAGCCTTATCCAAATCACAATCGCCTCCCATTGATGCGGGCGTCATGGTTTCAAGCCCATCGGCGCCATTTTGTGCGACAATATCCAGCAGCGACATTATTCCACCGCAAAGATGGTATACTACCTTGCTACCCATTTCGTGAATCAGTTCATGCTGTTTTTTGTCGTAGGGCAGGCAAAATTCCCTGTGTAAATCAGGGCTTATAACGGTGTTAGAACCAGCACCGCCACCTGTCTCGACCAAATCCAGCTCAATTTTGCCGCCATGTTCGATGACAGACAGCTTTTTCTCAAGAATGTTTTTCAGCACATAATGAACCCAGCCGGGGTCATCAAAGGTTGCGTATATCGCATCCTGCATGTCGCAAAGCACTCCTGCAAAACTCTGCCATGGCGAGCCTTGCCCGAAATCAAACAGACAACCGCGGACAATCCCCCTATCGCCGATGCGTTCTTTTGCTTGCTTGACCGGAGCCCAGTCGACAGCAACAGGAACTGGTACATATTTGTTCCAGATTTCAAAATCATCCGGTGTTTTTATGATGTGTTCAGTTACCCATCCTGTAAACTGGTTGTACGCCCCGCATTCCACCAGCTCGCCGTCGGGAGTCGAGATGATACGCTTCCAGTGCTGATTGCCTTCATTGTCTTTTTCCAGCAGCACAAAGCGTTCCTCCCAGTTTGCCAAATCCTTGTCGTCGTAAATGTACTCCGGATTAACATAAATAACAGGGTCCATCCCAAAATAGTCATACGCCTGGTACTGATCCGTACCATTCAAATAGGTGCGAAGGTAATAGTCCATCCAGCTGTGAACCTGGCAAGGTAATCTGTCGGGCTTTTTGTTTTCCAGCACAGTTAAAAATCGTTCTCGCCCAGTCATTTTCATATCTTTCACCCTTACTGCATTTTCCGTGATTCAATTAGTGCAGCCGCCATTATCATGTGCGCCGAGGTAGCAGAAGTTTTCAGTTGCCATTCCTTTGTATGGGAAGTGCCGCGGGTCCAGCGGTCTCCCCCGCTCCATTCCGGGCGGTAATATCCTTCAGGAGTACGGCAGTCAAGCGCAACTTTTATTCCTGTATTCTTAATAATTCGCGCAACTTCCGGGTTGACACCATCCAAAGGCAAAACCCAATTTACGAAATACCGCATAAACGCTGTATTCGTCCAAGCATCTCGGTCGTTAAGCAATATGCCCCTGTTGTTGTAAGGGCTGGAAACCAGGGCGTTGGCGGTTTTAACGGCCTTTTCCCTGAAAATTTCCTGATTGGTCATACTGTAAAGAATGCTGTTGATGGCAGCCATTGCAGTGTTGCCGAACAGCGATGAGCAGCTGTTGGCTTCAAAAATCCTTTGCGGGTCTTCCACTCCGGCAGGCTTGAATTCACCTGTCTGGCGGTTATCTATAAAATCGGTGAAATAAAGCTGGTCATCGCAATATGAAGGAACCCCACGAAATTCCTTGCAGCTGTCTCTCCTAAGGTACTGTTCTACCCAGTTATAAAGGTCCATTGTTTCCTGCAGCAGATTGGGGTCCTCCTCAGGAGTTCCCTTGGTCATTTGGTGATACTCCAGCGCTGTTAGTATCAAGCCTGCGCAGTACACTGATTTTGCCCATCCGTACTGTCCAAGTGTACCGTCATCTCCGAAACGATACCAAATTCCATTTGCTGTGGAACCATCTTTCCAAAAATTATAGCTACGTTTTACTGTCATGGCTGCCATGTTTCTCGCTTTAATATCTCCCGTAAACCGGTAGAGAGTCATTAAAGTCATGGCAGTCCATGCCGCGTCATCGCAAGCCGGATTGCAGGGTGAATGGGGCGCGGTCATTTCCTCGTCCTTAAACCTTTCCTGCAACGCCTTCCATTCGGCGTTTAGGCGAACAGGGATTTCTGGGTTTTTAGTCGCTTCATAACAGGTCTCCATCATTAAAACAGCCATACCCAGTTCCCAAACAACCAGTTCACAACAGGGCTTTAACCTCCCTGTCTGTGCGCCTCCTTCCCAGAAGTTGCGTAAAATATCCTCCAGCGCTCGGTTTGCCAGGGAGTTTAACGAATCTTTATCCATATGATGCTCCTTATTTTGATTTAAAAAGCTCTAATTTTTCTGCCAGGGCAGCGGCACAAACCATATGTATGGTCGTGGAAGTTGTCATAATCTGTTCGGGTTTTGTATCACCCTTATGCCATGCAAGGCCGCCGCTCCATTCTGCGGTATAGTAGCCTTCTTCCGTGCGGCAGTTCAGGATAATAGAAAGCGCAGTATTTTTTACAAGATTGATAACATCGGAGCTTATACCATCAAGGGGCAATACGTCCTTGACAAAGAAACCCATAAAGGCAGCATTTGTCCAGGCATCCCTGTCGTTGAGAAGGATGCCGTTGTTGTTGTAATTAGTGGTAGCCAAAGCGTTTGCTGTTTCAACAGCCTTTTTAAGATACTCCCCGTCTCCCGTAAACTTATAAAGCCTTGCATTTATAACCGCCATTGCAGTATTTCCGAACAGAGACGAGCAGCTTCCTGCTTCGGCTATTGAATCGGGATTGTCAGCACCAACAGGGTACCTTTCGCCAGTCTCCTTGTTGTCGTAGAAATCAGTGAAATAGAGGTTGTCGGCAACTGAAACCGTCTTATTCCCAAAGGTTTTGGTTTTGTCCCTTCTCAGATTTTCTTCTATCCACTTATATAACTTCTGTGTCTCGGCATAAAGCTCAGGATCTGCCAGTTCAGTCCCTTTGGTAAGTTCATGGTATTCAATTGCGCTCAGGATTAGCCCGGCACAATAAATCGACTTAACCCAGTTGTATTCTTTCGGAGTGCCGTCTTTTCCAAATCTGTACCATAACCCGTTTTCTACTGAACCGTCCTTCCAATATTCATAGCTGTTTTTTATGGTTTGTCCTGCCAGCTCCAAAGCCTTGGTGTCGTTGGTCAGACGATAAATGCTCATTAATGTCATGGCGGTCCAGGCTGCGTCGTCATGGGCGATATTTGGAGCTACACCAGGTTTGGTAATTTTATCATCGGTAAACTTATCCTGCATGTATTTCCACTGTGCAGCCGTATAGGATTTTATCGACTGATCTCCAGAGGCATTAAACAGGGTTTCCATTGCCAGCATTGCCATACCGTATTCCCAAACCATATCGCTGGATTCGGCCGCGAAGTATCCTGACTCCTGGTCGCCTTCCCAGAAATTGTTCATCAAATCCTGGAAAACCTGTTTTGCATAGTTTATCATGTCCCCGTCTTTGTAAATCATCTGGTCAACAGCAATATCGGAAAAAATTATTCCTGACTGCTCTGCATAAAGGGAGAATATCTTTATACTTTCAATATTGCTTATCGGCCCGACTTCCACGTTGTAGGACAATCCTTTATCGCCACTAAAATAGAACCTGATTACTCCATCGCCGCGGCTGTTGTCCATAATTACCGTGAATACTGTGTCTTTAACATTCAGTTTTCCTGAACTGCATAGGGAAGTTTCCCCCTGCAAAACTGACAGGATAACTTTTCCGCTATTGTCGCGGTCCGCCGATATGGTTAGTAAACTGGAATCCTTATCCTTCCCAAACCTGACTTCGCCATGGGCAGGGCCGGTTTTCAGGTTGGCAAAGGATATGGAAAAGCTCATAATAAAGCGCTCTCTCAGTTCCCCCAGATACCATGCGCCAACCCCTGTTGTGGAGCCTGTGGTTACTTTAATCGACTTGCCTCCTATAGTGCCTATCCGCCAACTGTCATCCACAACCTGCATTGTTGTGCGTCGGGTAAGCCATGCCGCTGTAAAATCAAAATCGCCGTCATTGAGCTTTTCTATTGCTTTGCCTCCTACACCTTTAATCACTTTGCCGCCACAGCCGCCACAAACAGCGGCAAAAAGGATTACCGCCATTACACCTGCCAGAATTCTAAGGTGTAATCCAAACTGTTTTGTCAGCATAGTCTCACCGCCGTATTTTTATAAGCTTAATGTTTAACCACGGATAATACCCAGTTTCTCTGCCAAAGCCGCACCGGTTATCATGGTTACAGAGGTTGCGCTGACCTGCATATATTCATAATGTTTCTGCACGTCCCTAAGGCATGAAAATCCGGGAGGAAGTTTTCTCCAGCAGACCTTGTAATATCCTTCAGCCGTCCTGCAATCGTTATAGATGTTTAGTGCGGTGGTCTTTACCAATTCCTTTGCTTCTTCGGAAATACCCTTGAGCGGAAGCACTTCCTTTATATAGTCGTTATAAAACGTAGCATTGACATTTGCGTCCCGGTCATTGATAAAAGAGCCGCCCTTATTGTAAATCTTTGACATAGAATTGGCTGTTTGCACTGCCTTGACTCGATACTGGTCATTGCCCGTCGTCCGGTATAGAATGGCATTGATAGAAGCCATCATCATATTTCCGAACAGGCTTGATACGCTACCGTTATCTGTAATATCGTTGGGGCGCGTACCTCCGTCCGGCCCGTTTTTCTCAACGCGGGTCTTTCGGTTTACGTTAAAATCGGTCCAATACAAATAGTCGATTGTATCGATTGTATAGGGTTTGCCGGACTGCAGCCCATCTTCATAGGTAACAACCTTATCCCGGCGAAGGTTGTTTTCAATCCATGTATAAAGCTTCATTGCATCATCATAAAGCTTTTGGTCGTAATACTCAGTGCCCTTTGTAAGTTCGCTGTATTTTAGGGCAACCAGAACATGAGCACCGCAATACACAGATTTCCACTGCTCGTTGTACTGCGAATAATCGCTGTACCACATGCCGTTTGACAAATCCCCGTCTTTCCAGTGCTCAAATGAATTTCTGACCAGTTTGCCTGCATATTGCAGGGCCTTTTTATCTCCCAGAATCTCATACATCCTGATGTAATATAAAGCATCCCATCCTGCATCGTCAGCCGCAGTGTTGGGAGCCCTGCCAAGCAGGCCGGTCAACTGCTCTTCGTTGAAACTGTTTAAAATATGCTGCCACTGGAGAGCAATTCTGTTTTTGGTATCCAGGTCTCCTGTGGCTTCATAGTAGTTTTGCAGGCAAAAGACAGCGATAGAACTGCACCAAAAAGCGGTAAATTTTTTAACCTCTTCTTTCTCACCGTGGGTATCTATGAAATGGCCACCATCTTTCTCCGTCCAGAAATGCCTGTATAAATCATCCAGAGCTTTCTGGGCAATCCCGGCAAACACCATGGCAGGACTTTGAACCTCCTTTACGGCGGAAGTTGTTGTTTTATCAGTTTTCCTGATAACAGATTTGGTGGCTGCCTTATTTGAAGTAGTTTCAGAAACAGCCGGGGCATCATTTAAAGTAGAATTGCTTTCAATTAAGGAACGCGAACCGGTAACTGAAGAGATTAAATCATTATTGCGCTTGCCGGCACATCCGGTAAGCGCAATCCCAAGAACTGCACATACCGCCGCCAACTGGTGTTTCTTCATAAATTACGCCCCTTAAATAGCCATTTACCTGCCTTCTTCATTATCAGCAAAAAAGTGTTATGACTTTTTCATCTTTTCATCTACAATAGCCTGAATTTCTTCGATAATCGTGTCGCCTCCGCCTTCTTTCCAGTCAGCGACGAAAGTATCGAAATATTCGATATCCACTTCTCCGGTCAGTATTGTGCGAATAGTGTCATTCTCCATAGAATGCAGATAATCCCAGATATCAAGCATTGTTTTTGTCTGGTAGAAATAAACGGGATTAACGGGGTTGCAGATTGGGTCTTTAGTAATTAGTGACGCCACCAGCCTGGAGGTGTACAAGCCCCAGTTTTCGGGGGTATCCTGATTGTCGCGCCAGCTTTTAACCTTGTTCCACATTTCAAGGGTTACGTCGGTGACATCTTCCGGAACTTCACCGGTATCAAGCCATTTCTGCAGCTTTTCAGCACCGGTTGGAATTGTATCATCAAAACGGCATGCATACTTGCCCAGCGGAGCTGCAACGTACCAGGTTGTATTAGCATCCCGCAACGGTTTACAGGCTTCGTATCCTTTTTTATGTTTGCCGCTTTCTATATCTGCATACAGTTCCCAGATTTTGAAAACTACTTCGGGGTGTTCATATCCCTTGCGGACAACCAGCATATTTTCAAAGGGTTGGCCGGTGAAGTAAGTAACTTTGCCATTGGCGTCGATGGGAGCATTGTAGCAAATTACCTCAGCCCTGGGATTCTTCTTTTTAAACTCCGCATCAAGCGCCCAGTTCCACGGGAAGAACCACATGCCGGCGAGCCCGTCGGTAACGCTTCCCCAGATGGTTTCCCATCCCTGTGTGAACAAATCGGTACTGATGATGCCCTTTTCAATCCATGAGCGTACTAATGCGAGGGTCTGCTTAAATTCAGGCTGTATGCTTCCGTAATATACCTTCCCGTTTTTATCCATCATCCACTGTTTTGGGAAAGCTCCCAAAGCGCAGGCTACAGGTTCAAGCCCGTAAGAATTCCTGTATCCCTGGAAACAGTGCTCACGGTTTATCACAAGCCCCAGGGTCTTACCTTTGCCATTTCCGCCCGGGTCCTGCTCAACAAAAGCCTTTGCAACGGCAGCTATTTCTTCCAGAGTCTTTGGAGGTTGAAGGCCCAGTGCATCCAGCCAGTCTTTGCGTACCCACAAAAGTTCATGCTGATACCCGTTGGCTGTGCCGGGCAAAGCCATCAGCCGGTCGTTTTCAGTAACATATGTAAATATACGGTCGCCATAGCTGCTGTACATATCCTTCATGCGCTTGCTCGCGTTCTTTTCATATACATCGGTTAAATCTTCAATCATATCGCTCAGGTACAGTTGCTGATACATCTGATAGCTGTTGACAATAAAAATATCTGGAATGGTTCCGGCGGTTATGTCAAGCATCAGCTTTTCGTCATACGCGGTTGTTTCCCATAAAAACTCAGCAGTAACATTTAACTCTTCTTTTATTATGTCCCAATAGGGGTTTTTCGCCGCGCTCATGCCTTCAGGGAAATTAGGATTGGTCACAGTTTCCCGTACAGTAGTGAACTTAACTTCTTCCTTATACCTGCCGTAATCACCTTCCTGCGTATTTGTACCGCCAGAGCTCTTGCAGGAAGTAAAAAGGCTTATACAGGACAGCAGGATTAAAAAAAACGAGATTAAACTTATTGTTCGTTTCATAAGCATACCCCTTTCTGTCTGCTTATTGCATAGAAGCCCCTTAATCAAGTTTGCGCGGTAAATTTATTTATCTCTTTAAAAAAGATTTTCGATCTGCCATGCAACAGAATATAAATTACAAACCCACTTCATATTTGTAAGGAATATTTAACTGCTGCGTAGCAGATCGAATCCGATGCTTTTAATGAAATTATGCTTTTTTCTTAAAAGTCGCAATTCCTGCCACAGATACAAGCGCCAAAACCACAACTACCGATGCTGTGGGATATCCAGTCTTGGGAGAGTCTGTATTATCAGCTTTGGTGGTTGAATTTGTATTATTTGTGGCAGGAGCCGTGGTTGTAGCAGAAGTAGGCCCGGGATTGGGGTCTGTAGTCTCTGCAGGTTCTTCTTCATCGTCTGCGATAAGCTCTTTGCCATCGTTTATTATTGAAATATTTGAAATTGTAAATACGTCACTGGTCTGATTGTCAGTGTCAAACATGAGTTGGAGCTGATCCGAATTGATGTAGTTGCTCATTTGCTCAATATAGAGATCCCCATTGACTCCATAAACATCGTCCTTAACTTTTACGCTGTACTTTAACTCGTTTTTTCCGGCTGCGCGTTCGATAGTAACTGAAACTGTATAGGAATCGGCTGAACCCTCAACCCAGCTGGGCGACTGGATAAGGTTGTTCCAGTTTCCATTGTAGAACTGCGGCTCCACAAGCCAGTTGTAGTTGCTTGGTGAGTATTTAATTCGTGAAAAGAAATATTCCTCAGGCTGAGTTAAAGTACGCAGCTTAATCTGAATGGATGGAATCTGAGATGTTGACTCCTCTGCATCAATGGTCAGGTCAAAGGAGATCTTAAAGCCCTTGGAGCCATCAATTTCAGGAACAAAATACATTTCTCCTCCAGTTGGGCCATGGGTCAGCGAGCCATTGCTATAGGTCCATGCATCATCAAAAAACCACTGATCTTCAGACGCGCTAGCCCCTAGTGTGAAAAGAGTCATTAAAAATACGACCGCAGTCAAAGCACTTAGAAAACGTAATGATTTCATTGATTTACCTCCTAAACATTTTATACGTATTGTAAAGTTAAATGAAA
>LSQX01030845.1_pt1 | contig 15600 bp, 13 predicted proteins | sample 654561 | NCBI WGS metagenome assembly LSQX01 (sample SAMN04489861, study PRJNA283612) | anaerobic digester metagenome | isolation source: 4 biogas reactors fed with cattle manure at either 37C or 55C with and... | place: Denmark: Kongens Lyngby | collected 2014 | reverse complement strand
GCTGTGAAGATAATCTTGTTCAATTGTTCGCAGAACCCTTCATAACCTAAATGTCCGGCTGCTTTCATAGCTTTACTTGCATTCTGCAATTCTTCCTGTGTCCAGTCTCTACTCATGTGGCACCTCCTTCACTACATATATTGCTCAGAAAAAGGATAATAGCAACACATTTTCCTCATTTCATTGCTCCAATTAGTGTTATAAGGTTATATGCTCGAGTACCGTTTTGGTAGGTAAGTTAATTGTGAAATTTACATCTCCGTATTGTAGTTATCATTTTTACATGATAAAATAGACATATTGTTCCACTAGCACAAGTTGAATATTGGATTGAAATTGGTAGTCAATGTGTGCGATCAGCCCAAATCTTGGAGATAGAATATTTATATAACTGGAGATTGAAAATGAATAATAAAATAGGAACACAAGAAATAGAAACAAAAAGATTAATACTAAGACGAATGAAAATTTCCGATGCGGAAGATATGTTTAATAATTGGTCTTCCGACCCTTGTGTTTCAAAATTCTATTCATGGCAACCTCATATGAATATATGCGAAACAGTACAGATAATTAAGACGTGGATAGCTCAATATAATGACCCTCTGTACTTTCATTGGATTATAGTTGACAAAGCAACGCAAAAAGCAATAGGTACATTCTATATTAATAACATTGACGAAGAAAATTGCACTGGAACAATCAACTGTATCTTGTCTCGACAGGTTTGGGGAAAAGGATTAGCAACAGAGATTACGCAATCTGTAATTGCTTATTGTTTTGAGAAGGTAAACTTTAAGATAATTATTTCTCATCATCATGAAAACAATATTGGTTCAGGCAAAGCATTGGTTAAAGCAGGACTACATTTCACAGACAAAAGATATCACACATATGAAGAAAGTCCAAGCATTAACGGGAATTATCTCCACTATGCTATTGAGAACAACAATGTCAAATGAAATTATGGGGTTCACTTGTGATCGGCATGAAAGGGGTAATATAATGGACATTCAAATAGATATATCCAACATTGTAATTGAAACCGAGAGGCTCATACTTAAAGCATTCACGGAAGCGGACTTACAGGACTTCTATGCCTACGCTTCCATACCTGGTGTCGGAGAAATGGCTGGGTGGCCACACCATGAGTCAATTGAAACATCAGAGCGGATTCTTCACTCGTTTATTGAGGAAAAAGAAGTATTTGCTGTACACCACAAATTCGATCGTAAAGTTATAGGCTCACTTGGCTTGCACAAATCTTGGGCGAATGAAGATGAAACATATAAAGACCTTAAAGTAAAAGAAATTGGATACGTGCTTTCAAAGGATTATTGGGGTAAAGGATTGATGCCGGAGGCAGTGAACGCTGTTATTGATTACGGCTTTGACATACTTGGTTTAGACGCCTTCACTTGTGGTCACTTTTCAGAGAATAGCCAGTCGCGGCGAGTCATTGAAAAGTGCGGCTTCAGATTTACTAAACAAAGTGAGTTTTACGCAAAGCAACTACAACGCAGTATCGAAGATATGAAATACATACTGCTGAGGGAACAGCGCAAAACAAATCCACTTGCCAGTTACTATAACAACTATGATGAAAACGGGCGGCTTGAGCCTAAACACGGTCAGGTTGAATTTCTGACCACAATGCGCTTTATTGAGCGATATCTTACACCTGATGCTAAAGTCCTTGAAATCGGCGCAGGAACAGGTCGTTATAGCCTAACACTTGCCGATAAGGGTTACTTGGTTGATGCGGTGGAGTTATTCCCACATAACATCGATATCTTTAAGCAGAGCCTTAAGCCGGATCAAAAAATAAGTATTACGCAAGGCAACGCTTTGGACTTATCTTCGTTCCTCGATAATGTTTATGATATCACTCTTTTATTGGGACCAATGTACCACCTTTATACGGATGAAGATAAGAGGCAAGCAGTGTCAGAAGCCTTACGTGTAACCAAGCCAGGTGGCGTTGTTTTTGTCGCATATTGTATTAGCGATGGTAGTATTGTATTGAGCGGTTTTCAAAGAAAAGTTTTTGATGTCGCCAACTACATCAAGCGCGGAAAAATTAATCCTGAGACCTTCGATACATATTCTATACCGGAGGATGTTTTTGAACTTGTCCGCAAAGAGGATATTGATCGCTTGATGAGGGGTTTTGATGTGAAGCGGTTACATTATATTTCAACCGACCTGTTCACAAACTATATGCGTGGTACGGTGGATGCGATGAGCGATGAGGAATTTGCCCTCTATCTAAGCTATCATTTCGCCGTGTGCGAGCGGGCTGATATGGTAGGTGTTACGCACCATAGTCTGGATATATTTAGGAAAGGGAATTAATTATGGATTTCAGGTAAGACACAAATTCTTATAAAAAGCTGTCAAGATATTCACATATTATAAAATTATTTATTCAAGAATTATGGGGTTTAAGATTGTGGCTGCAAGCTGGTGATAATTTTTCATTAAAGGTCAGACAGTGAGATGTATGAGAAGAAGTTGACCGCTAACAAAGCTTCAAACTAAAGCCTAATAACATATAACCAATAACCATTATCTTACAAAAACGTACTTGATATTTTTGAAGGCCTGGGGTATAATATTTTAATAACTATATATTCTAAAAAATGCATTGAAGAGAAAGAGTAAGTAACAATAGCTTTTACAGAGAACCCAGTTGCTGAGAAAGGGTAAGGCGAAGGTTGCTGAACATGGTCTTGGAGCAGCGTACCGAAAAGTTTACTTTTAGGCTACGTCGGGATCTCCCGTTATAGAGATAGAGTATCGGTACTTATACCCGTACTCGATGAGGTTCATTTCGTGAGGAATGAATAAATAAGGGTGGTAACGCGAAGCACAGCTCTCGTCCCTGAATATTTCGTATTCGGGGGTGGGAGCTTTTTTATATTAAAAAAATTAGTAAGATAAATACTTCATATTAATAAAAAATGAAATGAGGGATAATAGTGAAAAATATTTTAATCGGAGGCGCATGGCCTTACGCAAATGGCTCACTTCACATTGGTCATGTCGCAGCTTTGCTACCTGGTGATGTTCTTGCAAGATATTACCGTTTAAAAGGTGATCAAGTTTTTTATGTTTCTGGCAGTGATTGCCATGGGACACCAGTAACAATTCGAGCAAAACAAGAAGGTAGAACCCCAAGAGAAATTAGTGAATACTATCATAATGAATTTAGTTATGTATTTGGGAAATTAGGGTTTAGCTATGATTTATATAGTAAAACTACAGATTGTTCACACATAAGTTTCGTAACTGATTTTCACAAAAAGCTTTATGAAAGTGACTATATTTATGAAAAGACTGCGCCTCAAGCATTTTGTGAGCATTGTCATAAGGTACTAACCGATCGTTTGGTTAAAGGTATTTGCCCAAATTGTGGGAGTCAGACAAGAGCCGATCAATGTGATAATTGTGGCACAGTTTTAGAACCCGAAGCAGTAACTGCACCTTTTTGTTCGGAATGTGGTAATTTAGTCGTTTTTTTGGAAACAAATCAACTCTATATTGCAATATCTAAACTTAAACATGAGCTATCAAGTTATCTATCATCAAAACCTAATTGGAGAAAGAATGCGATTGCTTTTACAAAAAGATATATAGATGAAGGCTTAAGGGATAGAGCAATTACAAGAAATCTTGACTGGGGCATAGATGTTCCTAAAGAGGGTTACGAGGACAAAAAAATATATATATGGGCTGAAAATGTACTTGGATATCTATCCGTAAGCAAGGTAGTTGCAGAAAGTCGGGAAATTATTTTCAAAGAATTATGGGGAAGTAATGCACGGCACTATTATGTTCATGGTAAAGATAATATTCCGTTTCATACTATAATACTACCAGCATTATTACTTGCTCATGACGAAAGCTTACATTTGCCAGATGATATTATCTCAAGCGAATATTTAACATTGGAGGGAAGGAAAATTTCAACAAGTCAGAACTGGGCAATATGGGTTAAGGATATTGTTGAGAATTATAACCCGGATTCGTTAAGGTACTTCTTTATAGCTAACGGCCCAGAAAAAAGAGATACTGATTTTTCGTGGCGGGAATTTGTAGAAAAAAATAATAGTGAGCTATTGGGGGCATATGGAAACTTTATAAATAGAACACTCGCTTTTATAGTTAAATATAATGAAAGTACAATTCCGCCTGGTATATTAGAAAGTGATATAAAAGAGAAAATAGATGATTCTTATTCGAAAATTGGCCAGAAAATTGAAGATGGCCAGTTAAAGGATGCACTCGATTCTATATTTGATTTTGTTCGATTTGGAAATAAGTACTATGATTCGATGAAGCCATGGAAGAGCAGAATTGAGAATAAAGATAAATGTGATAGTACACTTAATAATTGTGTACAGATTATTGCGAACTTAGCTGTACTATTGCAACCCTTTCTACCATTTTCCTCACAAAAAATTGCTAATTGGCTTAACTTAAATAATGAGTGGAAACCTCAATATGTTCAAGAAGGTTATAAGCTTTCAGACATCTCCATATTATTTGAAAGACTTGATAAAAAAATTATAGAAGAAGAAAGAGGAAAACTTGGATACAAAATTTGAGATATAGTGGCATCTTCCATTGCATTGGCTTCATGAAAAATATCTAAAAATCATCGTTGTGTTTAGTGATACCGTTGAAACATATAAATGATAAAGCGTAAAGAAAGACCACACAAAAGGTTTAATCCTTTGGCGTGGTCTTAATTTTTAGCTTCCGCTTGAAGAGAGTCGGTCGAAAATTTACTTGTTTTTGTAAATCCCTAAGTTGAACTCCCTTTCGTGTTTTGTTTTTTTCTTTCACACTGTGGTTGCGTTATACCTGGAGCAAACTTGTAATCGGATAAAACCAATCTTTCGGCGATACAAGACGCATCGTGCATCGTACCGGGAATTGCTCGCTTCATCTAACGGGAACACCTCCTTTCATATCTCTCGCTTAATGGGGTAGGTTCGTCCACCTTGTTTACGGCATATAATCATTATAGGATATTTCCCGGCTTCGATTCGGTATTGACATGAAATATGGTGGTAAGATCTGGTTTACTGTTGCTGTTCAGATGTATCTGCTGAGAGATAGATGTTGCAATAGTAGGAAACATTGGCGTAATGCAGCTTAGATATGTATCAGGCGAGGAAATGCAAGCATACTGTTTGAACAAAAATTCAACAAAGTAATATATAAAAGCATTTTTGTGAGTTTTGGCTAGATAGTGCTTCGGCTATAAGCAAAACCGCAGGCATAATAACATACCTGCGGTTTTAAAATCACTTGTATTTGATAAACAAAACAGATTACATTACAACATGTTCATCGGTGATGTGCTGGTAGCGAATCGTCCTGTCACGCTTACGCTGTCTTGCACGAAAAGCTGTCGTCACTTATGAACATGGGCAGCATTCTTCCGGATAATTCTCACGGGCCTCATAATGGGTATGCAGCAACTCGTGAGCCTTATGGCTTCCCGGTTTTTCGAAGTATTCCTTATAAAGCCTCATCATGTTTTCATTTTTATGAGACTTGCGGATGGCAATCGACTTATCTTCTGAGTATATCGCCTTTGCCCTTTCTGCACGCAGATCGATCTCATTGATGACACTGGCCGGATGGATTGGCTGTCCTCCGCCGTTTACACATCCTCCGGGACAAGCCATGACTTCAATGAAATCATATTGGGCTTCGCCACTGCGTACCTGTTCCATAAGTTTTCTGGCATTTCCAAGACCATGGGCAACAGCTGCGCGAATGGTTCTGAAACCAGGCACGTCAACTTCGGCCACCTTGATGCCTTCTATGCCACGAACCTCTTTATAGTCAATGTTCTCGTTGTCTTTTCCTGTTAATATGTCAACGACCGTTCTTAAAGCCGCTTCCATTACACCACCGGTTGCTCCAAAGATAACACCGGCACCGGATGCATCGCCCATCGGATCGTCAAACTGCTCATCTGGCAAGCTGTTAAAATCAATTCCAGCCTCTTTGATCATCCGCGCTGCTTCACGGGTGGTGATGGAGACATCCACATCGGAATAACCATTTGTGGACAATTCAGGACGCTGCACTTCAAATTTCTTTGCAGAACAGGGCATCACTGAAACAACAAACATCTTCGCGGGATCAATCCCCATTTTCTTCGCATAGTAGGTTTTCAATACAGCGCCGAACATATTCTGCGGTGATTTACAACTGGACAGATTATCCAGCAGATCCGGGAAATTGTGTTCACAGAACTTGATCCATCCCGGGCTGCAAGAGGTGATCAGCGGTAATTTCCCACCATTTTGAATTCTATCGATTAACTCTGTGCCTTCTTCCATAATCGTTAAGTCGGCAGCGGTATCGGTATCAAAAACCTTGTCGAAACCAAGCCTGCGCAATGCGGCTACCATTTTGCCGGTGCAACGGGTACCAATGGGGTTACCGAATTCTTCACCAATAGCCACACGTACAGCTGGCGCAGTCTGAACGACAACATGGAGATCCGGGTTAGCGATAGCTTCCCATACCTTATCGGTATCATCCTTTTCACGGAGTGCTCCGACCGGACAAACATTGATACACTGACCGCAGTTGACACAGGGAGTGTTTTTCAATGACATATTGAACGGTGATGAAACCATCGCATTAAAGCCCCTATCGTTCGTTTCGATGGCAGAAACCGTCTGTATGTTTTTACAAACACTGACACAACGGCGGCAAAGAATACACTTGTTGGGATCTCTCACAATGGATGGTGACAGATCGTCAATCGGGAAATCATTCTTTTCACCATCAAAGCGGATATCGCCCACATTCAAATCTTTCGACAACCTCTGCAATTCACAGTTTTCACTGCGGACACAGGAAAGACATCTTCTGTCATGATTGGAAAGAATAAGCTCCAGTGTTACTTTCCTGGCTTCACGAACCTTTGGAGAGTTTGTTACTACCTTCAAACCTTCCGACACGGGGTAAACGCAGGATGCCTGAAGACTTCTTGCCCCAACATCGACAACACATATCCGGCATGCACCGATTTCATTAATATCTTTCAAGTAACAAAGTGTAGGAATCTTAACTCCCGCAAGCTTTGCGGCTTCCAGAACCGTTGAGCCCTGGGGCGCTTTAACTTCTATACCGTCTATTGTTAACGTAACCATATCACTCATTACATTCACTCCTTTCCATTATGCCTTTTTACTGATCGCACCAAATTTGCAGGCCTCCATACAAGCACCACACTTGATACACAAGCTCTGGTCGATATGGTAAGGCTTCCTCAACTCGCCAGAAATGGCGTCTACCGGGCACTTCCGGGCGCAAAGACCGCAACCCTTACACAGATCTTCATCAATTACATAACGCAGAAGTGCTGTACACACTCCGGCAGGACATCTCTTCTCTTTTATATGGGCTTCATATTCGTCACGGAAATACCTTAGCGTACTCAAAATCGGATTCGGCGCTGTCTGGCCAAGTCCACACAATGAGGATTGGCTGATGGTTCTCGCCAGAGTCTCCAACTTTTCAATATCGCCGTCTTCCCCCTTGCCGGTTGTAATCCTGTCCAGGATTTCATACATTCTCTTCGTACCGATACGACATGGGGGGCATTTACCGCAGGATTCATCCACGGTAAACTCCAGGAAGAATTTTGCGATGTCAACCATACAGTTGTCTTCATCCATGACAATCAGGCCACCTGAACCCATCATGGAGCCAAGCGCCAGCAGGTTGTCGTAATCGATAGGGGTATCGATATGACTTGCAGGAATACACCCACCGGAAGGCCCTCCGGTTTGGGCTGCCTTGAACTTCTTTCCGTTTGGAATCCCGCCGCCAATGTCATAAATAACTTCTTTGAGTGTCGTACCCATTGGCACTTCCACCAGGCCGGTATTGTTGATCTTTCCACCAATGGCAAATACCTTTGTCCCTTTGCTCTTTTCGGTACCAATGCTTGTAAACCATTCTGGCCCCTTCAGGAAGATTACCGGAATATTGGCATAGGTTTCAACATTGTTAAGGATAGTGGGCTTTTGCCACAAGCCTTTGTTTGCCGGGAAAGGAGGACGGGGTCTTGGTTCGCCGCGTTTCCCTTCAATGGAGGTCATCAAAGCTGTCTCCTCGCCGCATACGAATGCTCCCGCACCCAAACGGATATCAATATCAAATGAAAAATCAGTACCAAATATATTCTGGCCAAGCAGACCGTAGTCTCTGGCCTGTTTAATTGCAATGTTCAGTCGGTTTACCGCAATGGGATACTCGGCACGGACATAGATGTATCCCTGGTTGGAACCGATTGCATACCCGGCAATGGCCATGGCTTCCAATACAGAATGTGGGTCACCTTCCAAAACACTTCTGTCCATGAATGCACCCGGGTCACCTTCGTCTGCATTACAGCAGACATATTTCTGATCGGCCTGGGCTTTTGCTGCGAATTCCCACTTCAATCCGGTTGGGAATCCTGCACCGCCTCTTCCGCGCAGACCGGACTTTTTAATTAGATCGATGGTTTGCTGCGGGGTCATTTCCGTTAATACTTTCCCCAAAGCACGGTAACCATCTTTTGCAATATATTCGTCAATGTTTTCTGGGTTAATTACACCGCAGTTTCGCAGCGCAACCCTTACCTGGCGTTTGAAAAAGCCAACATCATCCAAAGCTCTGGATACATCTTCAGCTTCCTTGTCTCCCAGAAGCAGTCTTGTTACGATACGCCCTTTAACAAGATGCTCTTCAACGATTTCTTTCACGTCTTCCGGTGTAACATGCGCATATGTGGCGCCCTCCGGATAAACAACCAAAATCGGGCCCTTTTCGCAAAGGCCGAAGCAACCTGTTTTTACAACTTTTACTTCGTTTTCTATTTGATTTGCCTTGAGCTGCTTATCAAGCTGTTCCATGATTTCAGTGCTTCTGGATGCCGTACATCCCGTTCCACCGCAAACCAGCACATGTGATCTGTATATCATTTCAGAAACCTCCAATCCATTTTGCGTCTGTTGACCCTATCTGTTTTTCTCAGCCTCACCTATGGTGTATTCCATCACAGGCTTACCATTCACCAGATGTTCAGCAACGATCCTTCTTGCTTTTTCAGCATCAAGCTTCACATAGGTCGTTTTCTCCCCATGTGCGTCGATGACATCAGCAATGGGTTCGAGTCGGCAGACACCTACACAGCCGGTCATGCTGACATTAACATTATGAATATTTCTTTTGTTCAGCTCTTCAATAAACGCATTCATAACAGGTCTTGCACCTGCTGCAATACCACAGGTTGCCATACCGACGACAACCCTGATTTTATTCTCTTGATCACGAAGACTAATTTCTTTCTGTGCTTTTTCTCTTATCGCTTCCAGTTCAGCCAGTGATTTCATTAAGAACACCTCCAAATACTTCTTTCAACCCTTCCCGAATGTTTTTCCCTATCCAGTTGATAACTTCGGGGCTCGTAATGTGTAAACCATTTAGTACCGTTTTAACATCTATGGTTTTAAGTTCATACTCCAACGTTCCATTCCTGAAACGGATTTCATAATCCAATTCAGGGTTTGCCTGAATTAATAACTTCATTGTTTCATCCACATCACCCACAGGGATTCTGTCTATACTGTCTGCTACAAACAGAGTATCAACAACTGTTCCCACGTTTTTTTCAGAGGTGATTTCAAGGCTTCCGCCGGTCAATTCCGCAGAATGCTTCAGAAGAGGAATTCCCATACCAACAGCTCGTGTATCCCTTGTTGTTGTAAAAGGGTCTGTTACCTTTTCCACAAAATCCGGTTCCATACCGCATCCGTTATCTGTGACGGTTACACGAAGCTTCCCTTCATGGTATGTCATTGATATGGATATCTGGGTGGCAGAGGCTTTTATTGAGTTTCGGGCAATGTCCAGCAAATGCAATGACAGGTCTTTCACTCTTTTTCGCGATACTGGCGGATAATTTTCTCAATATCATCCAGAACCAGCCTTCCATACACATCTTCATTAATCGTGATAACCGGAGCCAGACCGCAGGCACCAATACAGCGGCAAGCTTCCAAAGAGAACAGCCCGTCTTCTGTAGTACCGTCCTCTTCCAAACCAAGCTCCTGCTTCAGTTTATCATAAATCTGTCCTGCGCCCTTAACATAGCAGGCTGTACCAAGACAAACCTGGACCTTGTATTTTCCTTTTGGTTGCAAAGAAAATTGGGTATAAAAGGTTACCACCCCGTAGATTTCGGCCAATGGGACGTTCATCCCTTCGGAAATCTTCTTTTGGACCTGTATTGGAAGATACCCGTACAATACCTGTGCTTCATGCAGAACAGGAATTAGAGCACCCTTCATACCCTTATACTTTTCAATAATCTTTTGAAGCTCCTGCTCTTTTGGATCAATGCAAGTGCTTGTGCAGTTACAGCTCATAGAATAACCCCCAGTCACGTAAAATCATTTTCATACCTTGTTACAAAATTAACACACTTGTTAATGTTGACCATACTGATTTATACCATCCGTGTTTTGTTTTTCGCTATTACACCAATATGTGACATTGTTAAAGATATAACAAAACAACTTTGTGAATATTATAACAAATATTCATATATAAATCAACTAAACTGATAAAAAATTTTTTATTACTACAACCCACTTTTTTCAATAGTTTTGGCGATTGTCAACTTTGTATTCCAAGGTATTTTGTATACAATAGTGTGCTGTAAACAAGCCAAGGGGTTGTTCCCTTGGCTTGTTCAAAAGTTCGCAGCATATGGCATATTTTGCAAGCAAAAAACGTGTGCTGAACATGTATTGTTGTTTTCCTTCGTAAATATGCAACATACATGCTTTACCCGTAAAAAGGTTTGTTCATCCGCTTTCGTTTGGATATCGATGAGCACAAGCTCACTGTTCGTCCCGTTTTGCCAGTTCATCCAACAGGTTTTTGCGCGATAGACGCAGGCCGTTAAAGGTTTTGCTTTCAAGCTGTATCTTGCGCACCTTCATGCCGGTATACTGACCATTCTTGAACGCGTAAAAATATACGTCATCCTCGGCGGAAACCAATTCAACCTTTATCTTTTCACCCGTATTCAGGGTGTATTCGATGACAACATCGGGATTTTGCAGTATAGGATCGACATCCAGTACGATTTTATCCACATAAAGGCCGATTGCACCCTGGTAGTACTTCTTGAAGGCCGAAATGTAGTCTTCGTCCTCTTCACCAGTTAACAACGTTCCGTTAAACTCGTAGGTGCTCAGATCCTCATCCTCCTCGTTCACTTTTATCCTGGAAATATCGGTGAATCCATCGAAGGACACACGCATTTCCCGAACATCCTTGATATTCTGCAGGTGTATAAAGGATGAAACCAGTTCTTCAATGGGCTTATCGAGAAAAGTAAATGCACTTTCACTCTGCGTAAAAACAGTTCCATTGTCATTGAGCATGGCATAAAACGCATTCCCGCTCTGATCCCTGTTGCCAAGAGACAATTTGTACTGTTGCCCCTCCACTGTATAGTCAAAAACATATTCCGGGTTCTCCAAACCATATTGAGCCAACTCGGTGGCATCCTCCTCGATGTATTTCGTAACCGAAACAACCGAGAGAGATTCGGCTATCGTAAAAAGATGCTCATAACGCGCTTCCGCGTCGATTGGCCAGGTAAGCCACCATTTTGAATCCGACACCGTGGCATCGAATACCTTCTGATTTTTTCGTGTAAAGGATATGGCTTCAAACTGGTCTGCTGTGATTTCTTCGTCATATACATCCTTCGACATCAGGTCAAATTTACGCTGGACAAATTTCTCCCCTTCGTAACTGCCTATGGTGTATACAACAGGCTCGCTTTCCTTCTTTGCGTAATATGAACCGCCTGTAGGCGTTTCGTTCCCGACCAGGAGGACATGCTGGGTCCCGTCCTTCATTTTAAAGGTAAGCTTCACCGGATCGTTCAGGCCATAGATGTTCAGGTCGGATGGATTTTCTTCAATGATCTTTTGAGCCTTCAATGTATTAGCATTCCACACGATATTATCAACTGTGCTGGTATTGACCTTCATACCCTCGGGCACCAATGCCTGCCACACGTTTCTGTCCACCATTTTGGTTTCTGTGGTCCCGTCTTCTTTGATTGTCTCCTCCTCAACCTGAATGGTGACGTATTGGAAATGCATCAGTCCTTCATTGTTTTCAATCAAAAACTCAGCAACATCACTTTTCACAAAGTCATAAATCTCTATTTTTTCCGAGGCAATATCCGGATTTTGCTCTTTTTCGGGTTCGGGCAAATTTGTCACAATGAAGTACCCGCCGACAAGAACCACCAGGATAATGGCTGGAATAAGCAGTTTTTTAAAATTGCTCATAGGTGTCTCCTCCTTAACCAGACAAACACGCCTACGCCAATTATTATCAACGGAACAACAATGATCAGGCTAATAAACAAAATCGTCAGGGTTTGCTGCGTAATTGCCTCAAGCCTGGGTGTGGTGTACTTCTTTACAGGAATATAGATGTCTGCCTGCTGATCCTGCATCCAGTTCAGACCATTCAAAAGGAATTTCTTACCGGTCCCTGTGGTATCCAACCCTTGGTCGCTAACCAAATAGGCGTTCCCGATCACAAGCGTTTTGCTGGCAGCAGCGTTGCCTTTATTCTCGGCTGCTACCGCTATGTTTAGTGGTCCCTGGGTATCTTCCGCTCCTTCTTCGAAAGATTTGCCGACGGCTTCTGACGATGTAACCAGCAGCGGTGTGGTTGTAATCCATTCCTTAACATTTTTCAGAACCGGAACACTTCGGGCATTAACGATTGTCATGTTTAATTTATCCGGATCCAGGTTTGCGGTAATATCATTGTTCTCCACATACGGCATGAAGATATTGGGCTGCCCGTATGCAGAACGGTTTGCCGCCATTTCAAACACAACATCATATCCCAAGCCGATGTTGAACTTCGCCAGGAAGTCCTCAAAATTCTGTAGTTTGGCATTGCTTTGCAGCGGATCGAAAAGGAATATCGTGCCCCCACCATTTTCCATGTATATGGTGAGCTTTTCCTTTTCAGACAGTGAAAGATCCTGCTGCGGGCTTACGACAAGAATAACGGAAGCGTCCCCGGGTACGCTTTCAACCGCCGTCAGATTAAGCGGCTTCAGTTCATAGCCATTCAGTTCTATGCTGGACTTTAACTCGGAATAATCTGCCTCCAGCTTTCCTTCTCCATGCCCTTCGGTATAGTACACAACCGGAATATTTTCGGAAGCAACATACCGAATAGCACCGGTAAAAGCATACTCTGCATTTAGGCCCGTTACACGGAATGAGTATGAGTTCTGATCAAAAGTTTGTTCAAAGATATCATACGTGGACAATACCTTGGAACGTTTATTGCTTCTTACGACAAAATCACTTTTTTTCACACCCAGTATTCCTTCGGGATCCAATTCATTCTGGATAAATGCAGGATCCTTCTCCGGATCAACATATCGGACGCTAATCTTGTTGCTTTTTGAATCATATTGCTTGATAAACTCAATCACCTGTGAGTACAGGGAACTTCCAATCTGGCTTTCGTCAAACAAACCAATAATTTCAACGTCTGTATCCAGCTCTTTAAGAACCTCATCCGTCTTTTCGCCAATGCTGTACAACTTGTTGCTGGTCAAATCTATTTTTAGTTTTTCCCTCAGTTGTGTGGCTCCAACGATCATGTTCAGGATAACAGCTGCCGCAATGACAATAACAGTTAACACAACGGAATATGAGCCAAACCGCAAGCTTCTTTTATTAATAAAACTATTCTTCATGTTCATCACCCCTGACTCCAACGTCTTTTATCAATAACCCTGGTTGTTAAAAATATAAATACTGCAGTAAAGCTCAAATAATATATAATGGAGGTAATATCCAATATTCCGGAATTCATGTCGCTGTATCTGGACATTAAAGAGAATACACTCAAAATCTTGGCCAGAATACCACTTGTAAAGGAAATAATGGCATCCATCAGATTCACCAGCAAAAGGATTACAAAGCTAATAATTGCCGCAACGATCTGATTTTCAGTAAGCGATGAAGCAAAAACGCCGATGGAAATAAAGGAAGCACCCACCAGCAGGAAAGCAAGATAGCCGCCTATCACCATCGGAATTTCCGGAGCTCCTCCTAAGATATATAGAATGGCCAAATAGATGAAGGTAGATAAGAACATTACCATGAAGACGGTGAAAGAGGCTAAAAACTTACCCAAAACAATCTGGGTAATGCTGGAAGGAGATGTGACCAGTAAAACCTCTGTGCCATTTTTCCTGTCTTCAGTTAGGATTCGCATGGTTAAGATGGGAATGATAAACGTAAAAATAAAAATGATATTTTGCAACAGATAATTGATTTCCGCATAGCCGCTGGCAACCGTACCCATTGTAAAATATATGGATGAAATAAGGAAAAACAGCCCTATCAAAACATATGCAATCGGCTGATAGAAATAAGCCTGCACTTCACGTTTCCAAATCGCCAACATATTAGTTTACCTCCTTTTCCTCGGTTGTCAGTTGCAGGAAGATATCCTCCAGGGACATACCTAATGATCGTAACTCGAGTATTGGATATCCAGCTTCGGCCAGCCTGTGGAAAATCGGCTTGCGGACATCCACATCCTTGTCGGCTTCTATAACATAGCTGAATTCATCATCATTCACCTTGGATTGAACCTCCAGGTATTTTATGCCATATATCTGCTTCAGCATTTCACTGACCTTCTTGTCGGGACCAGCGATGGTCATTGTAAACCGGGTATAATCGCCAAGGTTTTTAGACAATTGCTCTGGCGTGTCGGTAGCAACAACCTGCCCCTTGTTAATAATAACAATCCGCTCACAGACTGCGCTTACCTCAGGAAGAATATGCGAGCTGAGAATGATGGTATGGTTTTTCCCCAAAGCCTTAATCAGCTTTCTGATCTCAATAATTTGCTTCGGATCGAGGCCTACTGTAGGTTCATCCAGAACCAGGACATCTGGTGCCCCGACAAGGGCTTGAGCCAACCCGACCCTTTGACGATATCCCTTGGAAAGATTTCGGACCAGCCGATGTTGCACATGTGTGATCTTCACAAGCTCCATGATGTCATTTTTCTGGCCTTTCCATTCTTTCTTATCGACTTCTTTCAGAGCTGAACAAAAATCAAGATAATCTGTTACCGTCATATCCATATATAACGGCGGCTGCTCGGGTAAATAGCCAATTCTTTTTTTTACCTCGCGGGGTTGTTCCATAATATCAAACCCATCCACCTTCACTGTACCGGATGTGGAAGGAATGTACCCCGTTATGATATTCATTGTGGTGGTTTTTCCAGCCCCGTTAGGTCCAAGAAAACCGAGGATTTCTCCTTTGTTGACAGTAAAGTTCACATCCTCTACTGCCTTTATTTCTCCATAGTGCTTTGTGAGGTTTTGTATTTCTATCATCGCGTTCCTCCGATCTACTACAGAACCTGTCTGTAGCGATTAATTCACCTGTAGCCTACAGGTTTTTGCAGTCTATTTCATTATGCAGT
>LSQX01029989.1_pt1 | contig 15600 bp, 7 predicted proteins | sample 654561 | NCBI WGS metagenome assembly LSQX01 (sample SAMN04489861, study PRJNA283612) | anaerobic digester metagenome | isolation source: 4 biogas reactors fed with cattle manure at either 37C or 55C with and... | place: Denmark: Kongens Lyngby | collected 2014 | reverse complement strand
ACAACCTGGCGCGCATGAACATGCTGCTGCACGGGGTGAAGGATTCGGAGTTCCATATCTACCACGGCGACACGCTCACGAACGACTGGGATTGGCTGCGCGAGATGAACCCGGCCAAGATGCCGAAGTTCGATGCGGTGGTGGCCAATCCGCCGTTCAGCTACCGATGGGATCCGACCGAAGCGATGGGCGACGACGTGCGCTTCAAAAGCTACGGTCTCGCGCCCAAGTCCGCCGCCGACTTCGCCTTTCTGCTGCACGGCTTCCACTATCTGAAGCCGGAGGGCGTCATGGCGATCATCCTGCCGCACGGCGTGCTGTTCCGCGGCAACAAGGAGGCCGACATCCGCCGCAACCTGGTCGAGCGCGGGCTGATCAAAGGCATCATCGGCCTGCCTGCCAACCTGTTCTACGGCACCGGCATTCCCGCCTGCATCCTGGTGATCGACAAGGAGCACGCCCAGGCGCGGCGCGGCATCTTCATGATCGATGCCAGCCGCGGCTTCGTGAAGGACGGCAACAAGAACCGCCTGCGCGCCCAGGACATCCATCAGATCGTCGATGTCTTCAATCGCCAGACCGAAGTGCCGCGCTACGCGCGCATGGTGCCGCTGGCCGAGATCGCCAGCGCCGCCAACGACTTCAACCTCAACCTGCCGCGCTACATCGATTCCAGCGAACCCGAAGACCTGCACGACCTCAATGCCCACTTGAACGGCGGTATCCCGGATCGCGACATCGATGCGCTTGGCGCGTACTGGAACGTGTTCCCGACGCTGCGGCAGACGCTGTTCCGCGCGAGCGCTCGCACCGGCTACAGCGAGGCGCTGATCGAGAGCCGGCAGGTGAAGCGCGCCATCCTCGACCACCCCGAGTTCCAGGCCTTCGCCGCGCGCCTTGCCACCGTCTTCGAAGGCTGGCGCGAGGCCCACCGCCCGCTACTGATGGGCCTGCAGATCAACGACCTGCCCAAGGCCATCATCCACACCCTGTCCGAAGATCTGCTGGCGCGCTTCTCCGACCTGCCGCTGGTGAGCCGCTACGACGTCTACCAGCGCCTGATGGATTGCTGGGTCGCAGTGATGCAGGACGACGTCTACCTAATCGCCGCCGACGGCTGGAAGGACGCCGCCCAGCCGCGCGCCGTGATCGACGACAAGGAACGCAAGATCAAGGAAACCCCGGACCTCAGCATCGGCCGCAAGAAGTACAAGATGGACCTGCTGCCGCCGCCGCTGATCGTCGCGCGCTTCTACCCGGCCGAGCAGGCCGCCATCGACGCACTGCAGGCCGCTCAGGACCAAGCCGCGCGAACACTGGAGGAGTACGTCGAAGAGCACAGCGGCGACGAGGGCCTGCTGGCCGATGCGCTTACCGACAAGGGCAAGGTTACGAAAGGCTCGGTGAAAGAGCGCCTGAAAGCGCTCAGGGAAGAACCCGATAGCGACGAGGAGTTCGCGACGCTGACCCGCTGCCTCGAACTGATTGACGCCGAGGCCGATGCCGGCAAGGCGGTCAAGGACGCGCAGGCAGAACTGGATGCCAAGGTGCTGGCGCGCTACGCCAAGCTGAGCGAGGCCGAGATCAAGTCGCTGGTGGTGGAGGATAAGTGGTTCTCAGCGTTGCGCGAAGCCATTGAGGGGGAAGTCGAGCAGGTGACGCAACGACTTGCCGGGCGGGTGAAGGAGTTGGAGGAACGGTACGCGCGGCCGTTGATCGACCTTGAAGGCGACGTGGCGGGCTACGGCGCTAGGGTCACCGGGCACCTTCGGGCGATGGGGCTGGTCTTCGCGTGAAGCCTTCGACGCCAGTTAAGGCTGCGGATACCCCTCACGTTGGGGACGACGCGCACCGAGTCAGCGAAGTCCGATCATCCTACTCAGCGCAATGGCGCGCTCCGACCGCTTCAATTGATCCTGCACACAAATCCTCGAACGTGGGGATCATTCCATGCGACTGGCAGATTCGGTCGCTGCGTGAAGTCGCACAGGTGCAGTCAGGCATAGCGAAGAACGCCAAGAGACAGGTGCACAACGCTGTGGACGTCCACTACCTGAGGGTGGCGAACGTGCAAGACGGCTACCTCGATCTGGATCAGATGAGCACCATTCGTCTGAGCCGCGACGAGTTGGTCAGGTACGCCGTGCTTCCCGGTGACGTGCTCATGAACGAGGGCGGTGATCTCGACCAGCTGGGGCGCGGTGCAATGTGGCGCGGCGAGTTTGATCCGTGCGTCCACCAGAATCATGTGTTCGTGGTTCGTTGCCGCTCGGGACTGCTGCCAGAATTTCTGAACGCCTGGACCGCGTCCACGCCTGCAAGGCGCTACTTCCTGCTCGCGGGAAAGCAGACCACCAATCTGGCATCCATCAACAAGACGGCTCTGGGCGAGCTTCCGGTGCCGATTCCTCAACCCGAGGAACAGCGCGCCATCGCCGAAGCCCTGTCGGATGTGGATGGCCTGCTCGGGGCCTTGGGCGCCCTGATCGCCAAGAAGCGCGCCATCAAGCAAGGCGCGATGCAGGAANNCATGCAGCAACTCCTCACCGGCAAGACCCGGCTGCCCGGCTTCAGCGGGGAATGGAAAACGAAACGATTGGGGGACCATGTCACCTTCCTCAGAAACGGCACGAACTCGCGTGCCGATCTCATCGTTGAAGGGCGAATCAAGTACTTGCACTACGGGGATATCCACACCTCACCGCATGTTCAGTTGAACCCAAGCATTGACAAGATGCCTTGCTTGTCTGCAGAGCGCGCGGCCTCCTTGGACCGACTTCGTGATGGCGACCTCGTGTTCGCGGACGCGTCGGAGGACATCGAAGGCGTTGGAAAGTCTGTCGAGATCTTGGGTGCAACGGGCCATGAAGTGGTGCCAGGGCTCCACACCATCGCGGCGAGGTTCGACATGTCTGTTTTGGTGGACGGCTACAAGGCCTTCCTGCAGTTCTGTCCGGCGTTCCGTAGTCACCTCCGACGCCTCGCGGCTGGCACGAAGGTCTACGCCACAAATCGCGCTCATATCGCGTCCGCGGAGATCCCGCTTCCGTCGCCTCCGGAGCAGCAGGGCATCGCGCGCGTGCTGCACGAGATGGATGGCGAAATCGCAGCGCTTGAACTCCGCCACGAAAAGACCCGTGCCATCAAGCAAGGCANNTGATGCAGCAGCTCCTGACCGGCCGAGTTCGCCTAGTGCCTTCATCAACAGCCGGGCCATCGACATGCTGAACACCTTCGCCAAATTCCTGTTGGTCGCTACGTCCTTGTCGCCAGTGTTGGGTGCGGTGGCCGTGAATCAGTTTGCCCGAGATGAGTCATGGCACTATTGGGGCAGCTGGCTGGCGGTGGCGGTGTTTCTCGTGTTCATGTGCTGGGCGTTGCTGAGCTATTCGGCAAAGCACCTGCAGTCAGTGGATCTGCATGTCAAGGAGTTCGAGAGCAACGACCAGGAAGTGCTGGCCTTCTTGCTCGCCTACCTGCTGCCCTTCGTCTCTGCGGACAACATGGCCTTCACCGGTGACTGGCTGACCGGTGCCTACATCCTTGGGGTGATCTTCCTGGTGATAGCCCATGCTGGCGCCTTCCACTTCAATCCTGTCATGGGTCTGCTGGGCTATCACTTCTATGCGGTCAAGAACGGTGATGGTGTTTCCCACCTGCTGATAAGCAAGCAGGAGTTGCGCAAGCCGGGCGAGAACGTGCGGACGGTGAGACTGGCCCGCAACATCCATCTCCACATTGGAGGCGCCGATGCTCCATAACTTCCAACTGGCCGCCATCGTTCGCCAGGGTCGTCAGACTCGGCTGAGAAGAATCCCCCTCCATCGGGAGTTGCAGGACACGCTCAGCACAACCTGGGGTACCCAGCTTGATGCGTTCATGGAAGGCGCTCAGGAGATCGAGTTCGATGCTGGCTATCAGCCTGAAGAGCACGAGCGCTTCTGCCTTGACGAGTTCGAGCTGCCTCCGTGGCTTCAGGACGTGGATAGCTTGGCGGCCCCGAATCTGGACGCTGATCCTCTGGATGCCACCCTGCTCGATCAGACAAAGGGCATCGTCGCGTTTGCGAGGGACGATGCGGACCGCGAGCTCATGCTCTTCCAGAACTTCAGCCGCTCCCACGTCATACGTCCCGGAAGGTTTCTGCTCCTGGCGGGCAACACTTACCAAACCACCCAATCGCCGGGACTGACGCTCGAAGACAGGTTGAGTGCAGTTTTCATCGCTGTCGATCAGAGACTCCTCTTCTTCAACTTTCGGACTGTCAACACGTTCCTCCCGCTCGCGGACTTGTACGCAGAAGCATCCGAGCAGGAGATTCGCGAGGTGCTCGCGCACGATCGCCTGGTCGCCGAGGATGCAGATTCGCTCGCAACAGGCGCCAACCAGTGGTTTCGAAAGCGGTTTGCGATGCTGCGAGACTCCCGTGTGCTGGAGGAGTTCACACCGAGGCAGATTCAGGCGCGGTCGAGAGGCTTCGATGTCGACATCCATCTTCAGAATGAGAGGATCGTGTTTCCCGCCGATCGGGCAGCGGCGAAGAAGCTGCTGCAGTTCCTCAACGAGGAAATCTATCGAGGGCCCATCACTGAGACCCTCTACGAGACCAACTCGAAGCGGGAGGCCGACTGATGACGACCTTCGACAGCACCAAAGCCTCCCTCAGCGACCTGCTCCGCGAGATCAAGGAAGGCAAGATCCAGCTCCCCGATTTCCAGCGCGGCTGGGTCTGGGACGACGACCATATCCGCGACCTGCTGGTCAGCATCGCGCGATCATTCCCGATCGGCGCGGTGATGCTGCTGGAAGCAGGCGGAGAGGTCCGCTTTGAGACGCGGCCAGTGGAGGGCTTGGAGGATCTTGTCCCCAAGGGCCGGGCGCCGGAGAAGCTGATCCTCGATGGCCAGCAGCGACTCACGACGCTGACCCAAGCGCTGTCGCTCAACGCTCCGGTACAAACACGAACGGCGAAGGGCAAGCGCATCCAGCGGCACTACTACTTCGACATCCGCAAGGCTGTCGAGGCGCCGCACGCGCTCGACGAGGCCATTGTGGCCGTTGATGAGAATCGTCAGCTCCGCAGCAACTTCGGACGCGACGTCGAGCTGGACCTGTCGACGACGGAGTTGGAGTGCCAGCAGCTCCACTTCCCGTGCAGCCAGATCCTCGGGTCGGATGACTGGGAGGCTACCTTGCATCGCGTCGCCCCCGAGCACTTCGCCCTCTACATGGCGTTTCGGAGTCAGGTGCTGACCCCGTTTCGTGGCTACCACTTGCCGGTAATTCTGCTCAAGAAGGAGACCTCGAAGGAGGCCGTTTGCCTGGTGTTTGAGAAGGTCAACACCGGGGGCGTGCAGCTTTCGGTCTTCGAGCTGATCACGGCCAGCTACGCGGCCGACGGCTACAACCTGCGAGATGACTGGTTCGGTTCGAAGGTTCGGAAGGTCGACTCCCGCAAGGATCGAATCGAGCAGGACGGCCTGCTAAAGGGCATCGAGGCGACCGAGTTCCTTCAGGCGATCAGCCTGCTCCATACCTATGAGCTGAGACAGTCAGACCTTGCAGCCGGAAAGAGCGGTAAGCAGGTTCGACCCGTGAGCGCCAAGCGTGCAGACGTGCTGCAGTTGCCGCTTAGTGCGTGGCAGAAGTGGGCCGCGGACCTGGAGGCGGGGTTTCGGCTCGTCGGCAAGTTCCTGAAGAAGGAACGCTTCTACCATCGGCGCGAGCTGCCCTACAGCACACAGTTGGTGCCGCTGGCCGCTTTGCTGACTCGTCTGCAGGATCGCTGGCTGGAACCGCGGATCTACGACAAGCTGGCGCGGTGGTATTGGTCTGGCGTGCTCGGTGAACTCTATGGCGGCGCGGTGGAGACGCGCATGGCGAACGACTACGAGGAAGTGCTGCGCTGGATCGATGAGGACGAAGCGCAGCCGCGGACGGTGCGCGATGCGAACTTCCAGCCCGAGCGCTTCGATACGCTGCGTTCCCGGTTGAGTGCTGCCTACAAAGGGATCAACGTCCTGGTGCTGCGCGAAGGCGCGAAAGACTGGTTCTGGAAGGCCAGCATTCACGAGTTGGACGCCGACGAGATCGCGCTCGATATTCACCACATCTTCCCGCGGGACTGGTGCGAGAAGCAGGGCATCAGCAAGGACCAGTACGACTGCATCCTCAACAAGACGCCGATTTCTTACAAGGCGAACCGGAAGGTGGGCGGAGAGGCGCCCTCGCGCTACCTGCCCAGGATCCAGGGCGAGAAGCAGGTGGGTCTGCAAGACGCCGATATGGATGTGTTGCTCGGCAGCCATGCCTTGTCTCCGGCCCTGCTCAGGCAGGACGCCTTCGCAGCGTTTCTTGAAGACCGCCGGCAGCGCCTGAGCAAGCTGGTCGAGCAGGCGATGGGCAAACCGGTGAGCGTGGTCGCCGAGGTAGCGGACTATGGCGAAGACCAAGGCTGAGGCCGGGGCCCCATGAAACAGTCGCCGCCCTTCCACCTCACCCACGCCATGCTCGGCCGCGTTGCCGAGATCGCTGAACTGGTGGGCGCGTGGAACGCGGCGAACCCTTCGGCACTGTTGCCTCAGCTTCGGCGCGGCAACCGCATTCGCAGCATTCAGGCCTCGCTGGCGATCGAGCAGAACACGCTGTCGGTCGAGCAGGTGACGGCGGTGCTGGACGGCAAGCCGGTGCTGGGCACGCCGCGCGAGATCCAGGAAGTGCTCAACGCCTTCGCCGCCTATGAGGCGATGGCAGACTGGCAGCCCACGCGCCTCAACCATCTGCTTGCCGCGCACGAGCGACTGATGCGCGGGCTGGTCGAGGACGCGGGTCGCCTGCGCAGCGGCGGTGTGGGCATCTATCAGGGCCAGCAGGTCGTGCACATGGCGCCGCCGGCCAGCCGCGTGCCGGCGTTGACGCAGGGCCTGCTGGACTGGCTGGCCGGCACCGACGCCCATCCGCTGATCGCTTCCTGCGCCTTCCACTACGAGCTGGAGTTCATCCATCCCTTCAGCGACGGCAATGGGCGCATCGGGCGGCTCTGGCAGACGCTGATCCTCAGTCGTTGGCAGCCGGTGCTGGCCTTCCTGCCGGTCGAGACCGTGATCAAGCGACGTCAGGCCGACTACTACCGATTGCTCGGCGAAGCCGATCAGGCGGGCAACTGCAGTGGCTTCATCGGGTTCCTGCTGGATGCGATCTTCGATGCGCTGAAGCAGGCCATCGATGCTTCGCTGACCGGCGGCGGTCAATCAGCTGCGCCGGTAGAAACGCCGGTAGAAACGCCGGTAAAGGCGGCAACCAAGACACCCGAGCGCATCCTGGCGGTTCTTCGGGCGCATCCCACCTGCACCTTGGGCGAGGTGGCTTCGAGCATTGGTAAGTCGGTACGTGCAGTGGAGCGCGCGGCGGCCCGCCTGCAGCAGGAGGGTCGGCTGCGCTTCGTCGGGCCGCGCAAGGGCGGGCGGTGGGAGGTGATTGAATGAGCGATGTCGGCGAACGCGAGCGCCGCACCCAGCAGCGGGTGGTGGCCTTCCTGCGCGACGCGCTGGGCTACACCTGGCTGGGCGACTGGCATCGACGCGCCGGCAACCGCAATGTCGAGCAGGGCTTGCTCAGCGGCTGGCTGCAACGCCAGGGCCACAGCGAGAAGCTGATCGGCAAGGTGCTGTTCGAACTCGACAAGGCCGCCGCGCTGGGCGGCAGCACGACGCTGTACGAGGCCAACCGCGACCTCTACGGCCTGCTGCGCTACGGCGTGAAGGTTCGCCCGGAGATCGGCGAACAGACGCTCACTGTCTGGCTGATCGACTGGGCGAACCCGGCCAACAACGATTTCGCCCTGGCTGAAGAAGTCACGGTGGAAGGCGAACACGACAAGCGCCCGGACATCGTGCTGTACGTTAATGGCATCGCGCTCGGCGTGCTGGAGCTGAAGCGCTCCACCGTGTCGGTGTCGGAGGGCATCCGGCAGAACCTCGACAGCCAGAAGAAGACCTTCATCCAGCCCTTCTACACCACGGTGCAGCTGGTGATGGCGGGCAACGAGACCGAAGGGCTGCGTTACGCCACCATCGAGACGCCGGAGAAGTACTGGCTGCGCTGGAAGGAGCCGAATGCCCATCCCGATGCCGGCGACAATCCGCTGTTGCGCGAGCTGGGCCAGCTTTGCAGCAAGCCGCGCCTGCTGGAGCTGGCCCACGACTTCATCGTCTTCGATGCCGGCATCAAGAAGGCCTGCCGGCACAACCAGTACTTCGGCGTGAAGGCGGCGCAGGAAAGCGTGCGGCGCCGCGAGGGCGGCATCATTTGGCATACCCAGGGCAGCGGCAAGTCGCTGACCATGGTCTGGCTGGCGAAGTGGCTGCGCGAGAACCTGCGCGATGCGCGCGTGTTGATCATCACCGACCGCACGGAGCTCGATGAGCAGATCGAGAAGGTGTTCAGGGGCGTCAACGAGCAGATCCACCGCACCCGTAGCGGCGCCGACCTCGTGACCGTGCTCAATGCCAATGAGGAGTGGCTGATCGGCTCGCTGATCCACAAGTTTGGCGCCAGCGAAGAGATCGCTGATGCCGACGTCGAGGCCTTCGTCGAGGAGATCCGCAAGAGCCTGCCCAAGGACTTCCGCGCCAAGGGCGACGTGTTCGTGTTCGTGGACGAATGCCACCGCAGCCAGTCCGGCAAGCTGCACGAGGCGATGAAGGCGCTGCTGCCGCAGGCCCTGCTGATCGGCTTCACCGGCACGCCGCTGCTGAAGGCCGACAAGCGCCGCAGCGTGGAGACCTTCGGGCCGTACATCCACACCTACAAGTACGACGAGGCGGTGCGCGACGGCGTGGTGCTCGACCTGCGCTACGAGGCCCGCGACATCGACCAGAGCATCACTTCACAGGCCAAAGTTGACCAGTGGTTCGACCTGAAGACGCGCGGCCTGACCGATGCGGCCAAGGCGCAGCTCAAGCAGCGCTGGGGCACGATGCAGAAGGTGCTGAGCGCGCGCGACCGGCTGGAGAAGATCGTCGCCGACGTGCTGATGGACTTCGAGACCCGCGACCGGCTGAAGAGCGGGCGCGGCAACGCCATGCTGGTGTCGGGCAGCATCTACTGCGCCTGCCGCTTCTTCGAGATGTTCCAGCAGACCGACCTGGCCGGGAAGTGCGCCATCATCACGTCCTACGCGCCGTCGCCGGCCGACATCAAGGGCGAGGAGACCGGCGAGGGTCTGACCGAGAAACTCCGCCAGTACGACATCTACCGAAAGATGCTGGCCGCGCACTTCAGCGAGCCCGAAGAGACGGCCATGTACAAGGTCGCCGAGTTCGAGAAGCAGGTGAAGAAGCGCTTCATCGACGAGCCCGGGCAGATGCGCCTGCTGATCGTCGTGGACAAGCTGCTGACCGGCTTCGATGCGCCCTCGGCGACCTTTCTCTACATCGACAAGCAGATGCGCGACCACGGCCTGTTCCAGGCCATCTGCCGCGTCAATCGACTCGATGGCGAGGACAAGGAGTACGGCTACATCATCGACTACAAGGACCTGTTCCGGTCGCTGGAAGGCGCCATCAAGGACTACACCGGCGAGGCCCTGTCCGGCTACGACAAGGCCGATGTCGAGGGGCTGCTGAAGGATCGCCTCGCGGCCGGACGCGCCCGACTGGAGGAGGCGCGCGATGCGATCAAGGCGTTGTGCGAGCCGGTAGAGCCGCCCAAGGGCAGCGCGGAGTACCTGCGCTACTTCTGCGCGGCGGAGAGCGGCAACGCCCTGCAGCTGAAGGAGAACGAGCCCAAGCGGGTGGCGCTGTACAAGCTCGCCGCCGGATTCCTGCGCGCCTACGCCAACCTCGCCAACGAACTGCTGGATGCCGGCTACACCGCCGCCCAGGCCCAGGCGCTGAAGGACGAGGTCAGCCACTTCGAGAGCGTTCGATCCGAAGTCAAGCTGGCCAGCGGCGACTACGTCGACATGAAGCTCTACGAGCCGGCGATGCGCCACCTGCTGGATACCTACATCCGCGCGGAAGAGAGCGAGAAGGTTTCCGCCTTCGACGACCTGACCCTGGTGAAGCTGATCGTGGAGCGCGGCGAGGCCGCCGTCGATGAACTTCCCAAGGGTTTGCGCGCGGATCGCCGTGCGATGGCGGAAACCATCGAGAACAACGTTCGCCGCCTGATCATCGACGAGATGGCGGTCAACCCCAAGTACTACGAGCGCATGTCGCAACTGCTGGATGCGCTGATCGCCCAGCGCAAGCAGGAAGCCATCGACTATGCGGCCTATCTTGCCAAGGTGGTCGAGCTGACGCGAAAGGTTTCCCGCCCGGGCAGTGGCTCGGCGTATCCGCTGAACATCAACAGCCCGCTGCGCTGCGCGCTGTACGACAACCTGCGTGCAATCGAGAACCTGTCGGCTCGACTGGTCGACCAACGCAGGGTCGCCGAGGTGCCCGACGTCGCCGCTGCAGCGGCACTTTCCGTCGACGACGCGATTCGCGCCGTCCGCAAGGCCGACTGGCGCGGCAACCGCTTCAAGGAGCGCGAGGTGCTCAACGCCGTTCGCAGCGTGATCGCAGATGCGGACCTCGCCGAGCAGCTGTTCAACATCGTCAAGGCCCAGCNNGCGATGGGTAGCGCGCGCCGGATGCTGGTGGCGGGCATCAGCGTGGACGTGCAGCGGAAGGACATCAAGAACCTCCACGTCGGCGTCTATCCCCCCGCCGGCCGCGTGCGTGTCGCTGCGCCGCTGCGCCTGGATGACGAAGCCGTCCGGCTGGCGGTGATCTCCCGCCTGGGCTGGATCCGTCGCCAGCAGGCCGCGTTCACGCAGCAAGATCGGCAGTCCCAGCGCGAGTTCGTGAGTGGCGAAAGCCACTACTTCCGCGGGCGACGATACCGGCTTGAAGTCATCGAGCGCCCCGGCACTGCATCCGTTGCGATCCGGAACAACACCGTCATGTCGATGGAGGTACCGCCCGGTCTGGACGCAGACACGCGCGCCGAACTGCTGGATCGCTGGTACCGCAACCAACTTCGGGCCGCGATTCCCGGACTCCTGGACAAATGGCTGCCGAAACTCGGCGTGCCGGCGCCCGAAGTCCGCATCAGAAAGCTGAAGACCTTATGGGGGAGCTGCAACGCCGAGGCCGGCCGAATCTGGCTCAACCTCGAGCTGATCAAGAAGCCGCCGACGTGCCTGGAGTTCATCCTCGTCCATGAACTCGCCCACCTGATCGAGCGGCATCACAACGAACGCTTCCTGGCGATCATGGATCGCGCGATGCCGACCTGGCGCGCGAGCAGGGAGGAGCTGAATCGCTCGCCGTTGGCGCATGAGGAATGGAGCTACTGAGCTTCAGTTCAAGTCGCTCAAAGGCTTGGCCATCTTGAGGCACCTCGCCGGCGCCGCGAAAACCGCTCGCGGCGCCGGTCGCAGGCTACGCCTTGGTGAGATCAAGTTCCGCCTGGGACTCGAACGCCCACATGCGCTCGACCACCACCTTCGGCTTGGAGCTGGCAGGAAGCAAAGGCAAGTGGGGCGTCGGCTCCCAGAACTGGATCGCGACAGTGTAGGGAGGGTGCTGGGCGATCGCGGATTCGCGCGCGGTGTCATTGAGGGAAGCGCGACCCACGCGATTGTCCCGGAATCCATCGATACGAGCCTCGATCTCCCCAGCAACAAGGAGGTGGCCGGTCACAAGGGCCGTCGCAGCGACAGTGTGTCCGGCGCCCGTGCCGTGGTCGAAGATCGTCGCGCTGACTGCGGGGAAGTCGTAGGCAGTGCCATCGAGCTGGAGACGCGGCGTGATCTGGGCAGCGGTGATACTCGACAACGCCTTCAAGATCCGGAGGTTCGTCGAGACGGCCTCGTGCCAATCCGAAACCCGGCAGAGAATCTCGTCTCGCTGCCCATCGTAGACAAGAAGATCTTCCGAGGCCGGGGAGAGCCTCACCGGTATGGGAAGCCGCGCCGAAGGTCGGAGCATGCGGTCCGAGAGATCGGTTCTAAGCAAGACTTCGGCCGCCGTCAACAATTCCGATGCGCGTCCAATGTGATGCAGGATGTCATTGACGCAGTCGAACAAGCTGGGAGCGGTCTCCAACTCTCCTTCGATGGTGACGCAGTGCCCCGAGAATCGGGGAATGAACGTATGCAATGCGAGGCGATGCTTGCCCCTCATCAGTTCGGCAAGTGCGGTCAGAAGCGAGTAGGCCAACAGCATAGTGGTGCAAGCGTCGAGAGGGCTGTCCTCCCGACTGGTAAGACTAAGCGTGGTGCGCATACATTTCTCCATGAATGGCGTGCAGCCTGACCCGCGCACGGTCGCGCGAGCGCCGGGTCTGGGCGCACAGAAGTCGTTTCGGTTTCCGAGAATTCGCGCGCGAATGCCGGTGGCCGGGTGGTTCGCGGAGCAATTCGCGTCTCGGGGCGCGCAAGCTGTTTCGCCGGTACAGCACGGCGTGTCGCGCGGCGCCAAATGCAACAGGCCCGCGACGAGCTGGTGGTGAGGCACCGAACGAGGAGGGGTTGAGCAAGCCCTGGGCTGCCTAAGCACGCCGCAGGCGAGACTTGCCTGGTTGTGAGCCGCCTTCGCCAGCGCGCTCGCGATTGAATGCTCGCTCAGCCAGTCCGAGCAGGCGCTCGGAGTCGCGGCGAGGCGCCAGCAAAGCCAGCGCGTTGTTTGTCGGCCGCTGCCTAGGGCAACCGCCGCGGAAGCTGCGCTTCCGAGTTCGACTACTGCCGCATTACAGCTGCGACAGGGGTTGGCGTGCTTCCGGTCCGCCGCACGGGGGCGGTGCCGCGAGGGCACGCCGTAATGCAACCATATTCAGATTGCTCGCGCAAGGGGCCAGAAATCTCGCACCCTGGGGCAGATTCGCAGTCTTACTAGAAGACCGTGTTCAACCTCTTTTCGTGGTCAGTTCGCACTGCCTGTCGCGTCGGTGGACAGTAGAGCCGAGGCGACCGCAAGGAAGGCTAGTCCAGCGATCTGCCGCCGACCCGTCGGTACCGTCTCCACGACAGCGCCCGCAAGCATCCAGCCTTTCGGGGGCAGAACGCCCGCTACCTGCAGCTGACATCCCCTGGCGTTGGTGCCTTCCACGATCCCCCGAATGCTTGCGAGCGCGGTCTTGTGGACTGACGTGCTGACGACCACTCCGACGCGGTAGCGCGATTCTTCCGACTGTGCGATCGCCAACGGCAGGCTGTTCAGGAGCGTAATGAACTCCTGATCGGTGCGGGAGGCGATTCGCCCGGACCGCGGGTCGAGTCCGCGCAGGACGATCAGCCAAACCGCAGCCAGAGCAGGGTTCGCGATCCGAGCCTGCAGACACTCCTGAACCCACTTCCTATCGACCCGCTCGAACGACAGCGGTGCGGCTGGCAGCGCGCGTGCGCGGGGAACACCGCTTAGTTCGTTGTCACCAGCGGGGAGATCGAGGCCGATGCTGAGCCCGAAGACGTTTGCCTCAATCGACTCACGAAGGCGCCGGATCAGGCGCTGTGCGGCTGCGGTCGAGAGGTGGAGCGCATCGGTCATCAACTGGATGTCGCCTTCGCGAAGCGACCGGAACAGCGCCTCCGAGAACTGCTCCGGATCGATCGATCTGCGTGCCGCGCTTGCGTAGGTCTGGAGCTCGTCAGTCTCGTGCGCGGGTACGTGTTGCGCCGCGGGCACGCCTTGCTTGATCAGGAATCGCACCGCCGAGCGTGAGGGTGATGACGGAATTTTCGCGCGGCTCAATCGCTGCCGGAGCGCAGCGGGCTTCAGGCCGGCAATTGCCGCCAGAGCGCCGCTGGACAACGTGTCTGAAGCCTGTCTGCAAGCCCAGGGCTCGATCAATCCGGCTGTGTGGGTGTAGGTGGACACGGGCGTGTGCATGTCAGCATGACCTCGGCGAGCGCGGAAGCCGGCCGCGTGCGCCTGGCCGAGGGGGAGATCGCCGCCCAGCGACTGAAGCATCTGCAAAGGGTCCGGCAGCCAATGAGCACCCGCATCGCTGGCCCCACGCCGTACGGCATCGAGCATTTCCCTCGTCGCGAACAGAGCCAGAATATCGTTCGAGACCGCGCTGTGGCGCCACCAGTTGATCTGCGCATCCTGCCGCCCCGTCGTACAACGGAGGATGGCGGCAATCCGGCGGCTCAGTCGATCAACGTCGAGAGGCGTGCGCCCATCCACCGATTCGGCGAACAGCACCGAACTTCGTGCCTCACTCTCGGTTTGCAGCGCGCGAGATTTCTCTCGCCATGCCTCGATGGCTTCCCAGCCCGCTTGCGGCATGCTGGGCTCGAGGTCGATCAAACGGGTGCTGTGGTGGGTCTTGGTCGTCACCCAGCGGTTCTTCCGAACAAGCAGTGCGCGGCGGCCCTCATCGGTCACGAGCTCGCGGCTTTCCCGCAGCAAGGTCTCCTTCTTGCGGGTGCCGGCGGCAAAGCCCAGTGAGATAGCTGCCAGCACGGCGCGAGTCTCAGTAACGGGAATGTCGAGCTGATCGGCGTTCGTGAGATCGGATTGCAGTTGCGCCAAGCTGGCAGCCATTTCGTTGGGCCCGATGTAGCCGACCTCGGGCAAGCTGGTGATCGCGGCACCCGCGTGCCCGAGCGCTATGGGAGGAGCCCAGCGCTGGTCGACCAGGTACCCGTGGAAGTAGGCGAGGTAGCCCGTCAGCTTTTCCTGGTACTTCATCGGCGCTCGCCGGACGACGTTGTCGTAGATCTGCGCGTAGTCTTCGTCTTCGAGATCCTCCAGGTGCAGGTCGGGATCGTAAGCCTGGAGCGCGCCACCCGCGCCGACCACGTAGGTATAGACCGTGTCGGGGACGATCTGCGGTGACCAAGGCGTGCCGTTCTCCAGTCTATCGAGCGCATACGCCGTCAGAGCGCGAACGAGCGTCCCATCGAATGGCCACTGCGTGAGCCTGGCACGAAGACGCCGGCAGGCCTCTGCGCGGAGCTGATTCCGACTAGGCGGTGTGCGCTTTCTGCTCCTTTTGCCAGGGCCAGCGAGATTGGTCGGCTCCCTCTCCACCGTGTCGACGGGAAATTCTCTAGCGCCGTTCGAGGTCGCTCTTAGCAAGGCTCTCAGCCACTTGTAATCCTGCGCGTTCCCATTGGAGGTGGGGCGGGTGGGCGCGCGCGCCGATTGGTTGTCCTCCGTGCAGTCAAGTGGAGATTCATGGGCAGGCATCGCGGGCTGTCCGAACAGAGCACGCAGCCGGTCAACGGGCATGTTCACGCAACGAACCTGCTCGGACCACGCAAGACGCAATGGCGGTGGGGACTCGAAGCGGTGACCGATTCTCGCGATGGCGAACAGTACGTCGAGCATCCTCCCCTTCAGCGAGGTCACGAACTTAGGTGAAACCCACGAGGCAACCAGAACCTCCAATTCCTTCCTGTCAACCGTAGACAGGTGCGGCTTTGCGTTGAGCGCCGCCAAGGCCACTGCGCCGGTGAGGACTTCGGCGGATGCCTCCGGGTTCGGGTCCCCAGGGAATCGCGAGATGCGGGTGGGAATCGCAATGCCTTCGCCATCAGAACTGATCGGCTCCGCCTCCCGCAGCCCTTCAAGGATCTTTGCCTGTCTCTTATACACATCT
>LSQX01385974.1_pt1 | contig 15601 bp, 17 predicted proteins | sample 654561 | NCBI WGS metagenome assembly LSQX01 (sample SAMN04489861, study PRJNA283612) | anaerobic digester metagenome | isolation source: 4 biogas reactors fed with cattle manure at either 37C or 55C with and... | place: Denmark: Kongens Lyngby | collected 2014 | reverse complement strand
CCAAAGATGCGGAAAGCCGTGTGGCCCTGGCGATGGAACTCGTCGCCAACTGTGACGCCTACGGGGTACCCATTGACAGCCTTTATATCGACCCACTGGTTTTACCGTGTAACGTGGGCCAGGCTCATGGGCCCGAGGTCTTTGAAACCCTGCGGCAGATTAAACTGCTATCCGATCCACCTCCCAAAACGGTGGTCGGCTTAAGCAATATTTCCCAGGGTACGAAAAATCGCGAATTAATCAACCGTACTTTTGCCGTCATGGCGATGGCCTGCGGGTTGGACGCCGCTATTGCCGACGCATGCGATGAAGAACTGATTGCTGCCATAGCTACAGCCAGGGTCCTTCTCAACATGGATATTTACTGCGATTCATATGTAGATGTGTTCAAATCACAAAATCAATAGTTTAAGGTTTGGGGCCGGAAATGTTATGGCTTTGCTGGCGTCGCAATAATATTCGTGAAAAATATAATTTGCCTCTTTTTAAGTAATTTACATCACCACAATTTTATCAAGTATCTATCAACTATATAGGTTAGGTTTGACATTTTTATAAAGAAATTCAGCAGAACCTGTTCCGGCCTCATTTAATTTTAGAGGATTAAAGAGAAGGTGAGTAAAAATGATCGTAGGTGAAAGAAAACCGTTGGCAGAAATAGCCGAAATGCTGGAGCCTTTCCGTAAAATATGCATCCTGGGCTGCGGGACATGTGTTACCGTCTGCCTGTCGGGAGGCGAGAAAGAGGCGGTTGAAACAGCGGCAGCCCTTTCTTTATGGCGACAAAAAGAAGGGAAGGATGTAGAGATAACTACCCATACCCTGCTGCGGCAGTGCGAATACGAGTATATAGATGATTTTGCCCAAAAGATGCCGGAATGCGATGCCATTCTCTCCCTGGCCTGCGGTGTGGGTGTGCAAACCATGGTTGCCAGGCTTCCGGAAAAAATTATTCTGCCGGGTTTAAATACACAGTTTATGGGGTATCCCCTGGAACAGGGTGTCTGGACTGAAAACTGCCTGGGGTGCGGGAACTGTGTCCTGCATTTAACGATGGGTATCTGCCCTATCACCCGCTGTTCCAAGAGCATGCTGAACGGACCCTGCGGAGGGTCTCAGTACGGCAAGTGTGAGGTTAGTAAGGACGTGGACTGTGCCTGGCACCTTATTTATGAGCGCCTCTCGAAGCTGGGGCTTCTCGAAAGGATGGAAGCTATCCAGCCACCGAAGGATTGGTCAACTTCTCACCATGGAGGTCCAAGAACAATTGTAAGGGAGGATGTCAGGCTTGAAACCGGAAAGTAAACTTGAAAAAATACTGAGCAGCGGACATTTTGCCGTTACAGGAGAGCTGGGACCGCCGAAGAGTGCCAATCTGGAAACTTTGAAACATCATGCCGAGGCCATGCGCAATTATGTTGATGCGTACAATATTACGGACAACCAGACAGCGATTGTGCGAACCTCCAGCATTGGTGTGGCTGCTACCCTTATTCAGATGGGCCTGGAGCCTAATGTGCAGATGACCGTCCGGGACAGGAACAGGATTTGCCTGCAGAGCGATCTGCTGGGGGCAGTTAGTTTTGGTGTCAGGAATTTTCTTTGCCTGCAGGGTGACCACGCCAAGTTTGGCAATGAACCCCAGAGTAAAAATGTCTATGATCTGGACTCCATGCAGCTTCTCCAGGCTGTAAGAAAAATGAGAGATGAAGGGGTTTTTATCGGCGGTGAGAAGCTGGAGCATCCCTTGCCGAGAATTTTTATCGGCGCCGTGGCCAATCCCTTTGCCGATCCTTTTGAATACCGGCCCCTGCGCCTGGCTAAAAAAATTGCTGCCGGGGCACAGTTTATTCAGACGCAGTGCATCTTTGACATTGAACGTTTCGAAAAATGGATGGAGAAGGTCAGGGAACTCGGTTTGCATAAAAAAGTCTACATCTTAGGTGGCGTAACACCAATCAAGTCCATAGGTGCCGCCCGTTATATGCAAAACAATGTTTCCGGCATGATTGTTCCGGAGGCGCTGATCGATCGCCTTAAAGGCGCGCAGGATAAAAAGAAGGAAGGCATCAATATTGCCGTGGAAACTATTCAGCGCCTCAAAGAGATTGAAGGCGTTGCCGGTGTCCACGTAATGGCTATTGCCTGGGAGGAAATCGTCCCCGAAATAGTGGAAAGAGCGGGTCTTTATCCGCGTCCCAAGGTTGATTAGCAGTGAAAAGAGCCAAGAAATAAACCGGGTTAACGAGCAAAGCGGGCTTTTTAAAAGCCTGCTTTGTTATTGGTGCGCCCAGGTATGGGTGATAAACTTGCAGTGCGGACATCTAGGTGAGCTCTGCCGGGGAACCAGGCATAGCCTGTAAACGGGCGTGAGGGCTGCATGGACGAACGCGTGAGCAAAGGCCGGCACTCCAACCATACTATTTTTATGGCTAGTTCTTTCAACCGGCAGGAATTATGCTCCAGAGAAACGAAATTCTCAAGGAAGGAGAGGAGAGGGGTTTTTTTGAGCAAACAATTTGTCAGTGACCTAAAGATTGGTACTTATGTACAATCACAATTTATGGTGATTGATATAAGGGAAGTAGCTTTTTCTTCACCGGCAAGAAACGGTGAGTATTTTTTAAAGTTGCTGCTTGGGGACATCAGTGGAACGATTAAAGGTATCATCTGGGATCGTTCCCTTATGGGGGAGAAGATAAAGGTAAACGATGTCCTTTTTGTAACGGGTGAAGTAAAAGAATACTATGGACTTCAGTTAATCATCAACAGCTACAGTAAGGTAGATAAAGAAACCATTAACCGTAGTCATTTCCAGGCCTGCTCGCCCAGGGACACAGAAGAAATGTGGCAGAAGCTTACGGGAATAGTTAAACAAGAGGTAACGGAAAAAAATTTAAGCCGGCTGATGGATATATTTTATAATGATGCCGAAATAGTCAATAAGTTTAAGCTATCTCCTGCCGCCAAAATAATCCATCACAACTACCTTGGGGGCCTGTTGGAACATACGCTGGAAGTAGTGGAGATATGCAGGCATATTTGTGGCCTGTACCCCTCACAGGTTGATCGGTCCCTGCTTATCACAGCGGCAGTGTTTCATGATATTGGAAAAATTGAGGAGTACGATCCCGACAGCCTTACCTTTGAGCAAACCGATAAAGGGCGCTTATTGGGGCATATTTCTATCGGTATGGATATAATCAGAAGAATGCTGGAAAAACTGCCCTTATTCCCAGAGGATTTAAAAATGAAGCTGGAACACATGATTATCAGCCATCACGGTGAGAGGGAGTGGGGGTCACCGGAGGTACCGCAGACATTTAACGCCTTCATTTTGTTTCATGCCGACCTCCTAAGTGCACGGTTAAAGCAGTTCCAGCAGGCCATGGAAAAGAACCGGGGTGGCGGGGCCGGATGGACGGAATGGGACCGGTTTTTGGGACGCAGGATATATACAGGTAATCACTGCCCGGCTGAATGAGAAAAGCATAATCAGATAAAAATAACTGTTACCGGCAGGAAATTAATTCATCTCTAGAGAATTTAGAATAGTATCAAACAGTTAAAATAACAAGTGGTGAATAAATAATGCAAGGTAAAAAAACCACATCCAAGGTTATCCCATTTTTAAAAAATGCCGGTTATTACTATCAGAAGGGAAATCGTTATTACCAGCAGAACAAGCTGGAAAAAGCTCTTCTCTTCTTTAAAAAAACAATTGAAGTAGAACCTGAAAACTCTCTTAACCATTATAACCTGGCCTGCCTGCTTAGCAGGATGGGGCACCTTGACAAGGCCAATCAAATTTTTTCGTATATTGTTTGTCAAATGGATCCCACTTTAACCGAGTGCTATTTCCTGATGGCCGTAAACTACGGTCTTATGGATGACCTGGAGAAAGCGCGCCATTACCTTAATTTATATCTGCAGATTTCTCCTGACGGAGAAATGGTTGTTGACGCCGAGGAACTTTTATACGCTTTAAGTGAAGATGATGAAGAAGAAGAAAGAAGAGAGCTGCCTGCCGGGATTAAAAGGGAGAGGTTGCTTTCTGGAAAAAGTAAAGAGGTGGAAGAAACCCTAAAAAATTACCAGGAAGACAAAGCTGTACAGCGGCTTCTATGGCAATCACTTTACCAGAAAAATGAACAGGTTGTCGAAAAGGCCATCCGGATGTATGGAATGATGCCGGAGGAGATCGGGGAAAAAGCTCTGAAAGAATTTGTCAGGAACCCCTGGGTAACGCAGCGTTTACGCTTACAGGCGCTGCTGGAGCTTAAAAATATGGGTATTAGAGGCACTGTAACTGTTTTTATGGAGGGATGCTTAAGGGAGATTGATCTTTTATACTATCCTCTTGTTGCGCCCCGGTGGCTTGGTAAATGGCAGGATGTGCTGGATTGCACACTAGTTAATATGCGTTCCAGCAAGGCCTACAGTGAACGATTTTACGAAGATGCGCAGGCTATCTGGATAGATTTTATCAACAACATTTATCCCCGTGTACCCATTATTAAAAAAGTCGAGACGTGGGCCGCCGGTCTGGAATATGCTACGGCCAAGTTCCACTTTTTAAGCGTTACGCAGCATAAACTGGCGCAGCAGTACAACATCTCCCCCTCCAGTGTTTCAGCTCGGTACAAGGAAATTAACAAAGTATTAAATTTAGAACACCGGGCATATCACAATATGCTGATGTACCTTACGCAGAGGGAGAAAGAATGAAATACCCTTATTAAATAATAAATATTGATAGCTTCTCTGTAAGCATTCATTAGAAGGGTATGCTTTACAACCGGCTATTTTTGCAGGACAAGTGTCCACAGTTCTCTTATCTCCTGTGGTGACAACCCTTCTCCCAGGTAGCTGTCACCGATCCAGATTTCAAAATGCAGGTGGTGGTTGGCGGTGCTTCCCTCGGCTCCTTCACTAGTACCGGAGTTGCCGACGGCACCTATAAAGTCTCCGGGTTCCACCAGATCGCCTTCCTGCAGGTGCTCAGCAACTTCGCTGAGATGGGCATAGCGTGTTATAATGTCATGTGAATGGACCAGCCAAACCTGCCTGCCCCTGAGCTTGTCCAGGATATCTTCAGGGGTATCCCCGTTTTCTGCACAGATTCTTAACAGCTCCTCTCTTTCTTCAGTAGATGGTTCCTGGTAATCATGGTCGATGCGGTAGACTACACCCGGCCCTGCCGCAAAAACTGGGTCGCCGAAATTTACATTTATGCCACATGCCCCCGAATAAAAGTCCAGGCCCTCATGGATACCGTTGCGATAAGGGCGGGGTGCCCCCGGCAGTTGAGAATCCCTGCTGCTGACGAGGGCTCCGGGAAGGGGGCTTTGCAGGAAAGAAATTTTCTCCAGCAAGGCATCATCCCATGTCGGTTTCACTCTATTGCCACTGGGAGGTAACTCAGGCGCAGAAGCTTCATTGGATTCCGTTACCGCTGAACTGCCCGGAGATTCTTGTTCCTGTTCCTTTTGGCTTTCCCTCTCTTCATTCCCAGCTCCCAATCCTGCTTCTATACTTTTTTCAATTTCCTTAACCTCTGCAGGAGAAGCGGCCGGTTCTGTTCCGGGAACCTCTCCGGAAAAGATCAGGGAGGAAAAGAGAAAAAAGCAGAGGATGATCAGGCAGATAGACACAAAAAAATAGAAAAACCGGCTTTTTTTTCGCAAAGAAAAAACCTCCAGTGCAGTTATGATACATATATTTTAGCATAATTTAGAGGAAAAAGTATAATTATTTTGCTGGAAAAAATTATAATGGAGGAAAAAGGATGTCTTTTGCCGAATAATTGCTCTTAACAAGTGGAGGGATTAAATTGTGCAGTAAAAATCAAAACGCATTTTTAAAAGCCATCAAAGAATTTGCCGCCCGTGATCCACAGGAGATGGCAGATCTAAGCGGTGCTGCTTTTAAAGAGAATATACTTAGCATCCAATATTGCGGATTGCCCCTTACTATATCTCACCCCAGTGGAGAGTTTAGTTTCCAGCAGGCAGGGAAAAATTTTAACATACCGGAGCTAACCCAGGAGGAAAAGGTTGTTATTTTACAGTATCTCACCTCCGCCAGCGGATTGCCGGTCCGTGGGCAGTGGCTTTCTTTTCTCGATTTAAGAGGAGGGCAGCTGCACTGGCACCCTTTTCAGAAAGAAGCATTGGAGCCCCTGGCAGAGGGCTATTTTAACCGGAAAGAAGAATTCCTGGCGCTGGGAAAACAGCACGGTGGAAAGGTTTATGAAAAGGGCGACGCCGGAATCATCGTTCCCGCGCTTCCACGCCTGCCCCTGGCTTTTATTATCTGGGAAGGGGGAGATGAGTTCCCCCCCCGCTCCATGATCCTTTTTGATACTGTTTCCGAGTCTTATCTAACCACGGCCGGTCTGTACGTCCTGGCTATCCAGGTGCTGATCCGCATCTGGTTTCCCGGTGATACCAGATTTGCCAACAGGCCTTGAAGCAATCCATGAGGAGGAATAAGCAGTTTGTTTCCCAAAGATATGCTAAGCCTTGAAGATTTTTCGCGGGAAGCTTTAGAGGATATTTTTCAGCGGGCAGCTTATTTTAAGCAAAAAAATCCGGATAATTTTTCCTCACTTAAAGGGAAAACTATTGCCCTTTCCTTCTGGGAACCGAGTACGCGCANNCATAAACTGGGCGGGAAGGTTGTTCACGTAACGCCGGAGCTCTCCAGCGAGCAAAAAGGCGAAAGTATCGATGATACTGTGAAAACGCTGCAATCCATCGGCGCAGACGCCTTGATTTTCCGCCACCGCACCCCCGGTCTTTTCAACAGGGTTGCCAGTTTAGTGGATATTCCCTTAATTAGCGGCGGTGAAGGCTGCTATCAGCACCCTACCCAGGCTCTTCTGGATATTTTTACCCTGAGGGAAAAGGGAATAGATCTGGCGGGGAAGCAGGTTGTAATGGTGGGAGATATACTGCACAGCCGTGTAGCACGCTCCCATTTTTATGCCTTCCCTCTTTTCGGGGCCGGACTTACGCTGGTTGGTCCACCCTCCCTGCTTCCGCAGGAGCTGGTCCCTCCGGGAGTGGATTACTCTTATCATCTTGAAGATGTTCTCCCTGGCGGTGATATAATCTATCTCTTAAGAGTGCAGAAAGAGCGACAGGAAAAGGGTCTCATCCCCTCGCTTAGTGAATATTCCGCTTTGTACGGATTAAATGAGGAAAGGATGTCCCTATTGAAACAAGAGGCCTGCCTGATGCATCCGGGGCCGGTAAACCAGGGAATAGAGATAAGTGCCATCGTAATAAAAAACTTGGAACAATTTTACCCGGATAGAATTCTTTTCCAGGATCAGGTACAGAACGGAGTTTTTGTTCGCATGGCCGTCCTGGATTTACTTTTAGCCGGGAGGTCGGTCTGAAGATGGATCTGCTTTTAAAAGGTGGAATTTTACATGACCCTGTCAACGGCTGGGAAGGCCCGGCAGAGATCCTGGTCAAAGGAAACCGGATCGAAGCTGTCTCTATATCCCTGGGGCCTGTGGAAGCTCCTGCCCTGGAACTGAAAGGGAAAATAATTCTTCCCGGGCTGGTGGATGCCCATGTACATCTCCGGGAACCGGGCGGAGAGAGCAAGGAAACCATTGCCAGCGGTTGCGCCGCTGCGGTAGCGGGAGGCTTTACAGCCGTGGCCTGTATGCCCAATACCGATCCCCCGGTAGACAGCAGGGAAATTGTCAGCTACATAAAGGAAAAGGCCCGGCATGCCGGCCTTGCCCGTGTTTACCCGCTGGGGGCACTGACGCGCGGGCAAAAAGGAGAGGAAATCGCCCCGCTGTGGGAGCTGGCAGAGGAAGGAGTAAGGGGCTTTTCCGACGACGGCAGGCCGGTTATGAACAGCGCACTGATGTTGAGAGCAATGCAGTTTGCGCTTGTCTTGGGATTGCCGGTTATCTCTCATTGTGAGAACCTTGCACTGTCGGGTGGTGGCGTTGTCCACGCCGGAGCTGCCGGGTACAGGCTGGGATTGCCGGGTATGCCCGGTGTAGCAGAGGCGGTAATGGTAGCCAGAGAAATCCTGCTACAGCAACAAGTTGGCGGAAAGCTCCACCTGGCCCACATCAGCGCAAAGGAGAGCGTAGATCTGCTGCGCTGGGCCAAGGAAAAAGGGGTTAACCTTACCTCGGAAGTCACCCCGCATCATTTGCTGTTGACCGAGGAGGCTGTAGAGGGCTTCAATACTAATGCCAAGGTAAATCCCCCGCTACGCGCTGCTGCCGATCGGGAGGCTTTACTGGAGGCCTTGCAGGAAGNNCCACGGATCATGCTCCGCACAATCCACGGGAAAAGGAAGCGGATTTTTTAAACGCTCCCTTTGGTGTGATCGGGCTGGAGACAGCTTTTCCCCTGCTCTGGACAAAAATAGTGGAGCAGGGCATACTATCTTTAGCAGAACTTATAAAGTGCCTCTCTATTGCCCCGGCGAATCTTCTTGGCGTCCCCGGAGGCAACCTTGCTCCCGGAATGCCGGCTGATCTTGTTGTTATTGATCCACAAAAGGAAGGTCTCGTGCAACCGGATAAGTTCTACTCCCGGGGGCGGAATACACCTTTTGAGGGATGGCGTCTGAAAGGCTTCCCCGTGTTGACGATGGTTGATGGTGATATTAAAATGTGTGATGGTAAAGTAAAAGGATTCAGCCGCGATTTTCCCGCGGCATTGGAGAATTTGTTGAATAACGCCAAGGATTAAGGGATCACTGTATGATGTTATCCAGAGCACGCTTGATAGAGATTTCGGAGCCGGCTTCCCATTATTTTTCCCTGTTGCTGGAAGCCCCGGGGCCGGCGGTAAAGGCAGCCCCCGGGCAATTTATGCATATACGCATCAGGGAAAGCCTGGATCCTTTTCTACGGCGCCCTTTCAGTATAGCGTGTACTTCCCCGGAGGAGGGCACAATCACCATTCTCTTCCGGGTCACCGGTGAGGGGACCGGCATTCTCAGCAGAATGCAGCCGGGCGAGTATCTGGATTGCCTCGGCCCCCTGGGTTCAGGGTTTAAACTCCCCAAGGACTCCGCCTTTTCGGCTCTGGTAGCCGGTGGCGCCGGTATAGCTCCTTTATTGTTTCTGGCGCGGAGACTTGCCGAAGACCAAAAGGTCGCGCTGTTTTACGGCGCTTCTTCAAAAAACGAGCTCGTACCCATAGAGAAATTTTTACGCCCTGGCCAAATAGCAATATACATAGCCACCGAAGACGGCAGCACCGGTTTCCCGGGGAGGGTAACCGGGCTGTTTGAGGAGGCCTTAAAAAACGGCCTGAAACCTGACGAAATCTTTGCCTGCGGACCTCCTGCCATGCTGCGAACCCTAACGGAAAAAAATCGGCTATGGAACCGTCCCCTGCAGCTTTCCCTGGAAGAAAGGATGGCTTGCGGTATCGGTGCCTGCCGGGGTTGTGCCGTAAAGACAACAAACGGTAAAGAAACCGGCTACCGGACAGTATGCCGCGACGGCCCGGTTTTTTACTCTCACGAGGTGGTCTGGTAGATGATAAACATGGAGACGAAACTGGGTCCTTTAAAATTAATAAACCCGGTTTTGGCTGCGTCAGGGACCTTTGGTTTCGGGGAAGAATATGCCTCACTGGTTGCGCTGGAAAAAGTCGGAGCTCTGGTGGTCAAGGGACTCACCCTTAAACCCCGGCAGGGTAACCCGCCTCCCCGGACTATCGAGACACCGGCGGGCATGTTGAATTCTATAGGGCTGGAGAACCCCGGGCTGGAGGCTTTTTTGTCCAGGGAGCTTCCCCGCCTTAGAGACGCCGGAGTAGCGGTAATTGTCAATATTGCCGGTGACACGGAAGATGATTACATTACTCTGGCCCGCGAGCTCTCCGCAGAGGAGGGGATTTTGGCCGTAGAGCTCAACCTTTCCTGCCCCAACGTGGAAAAAGGGGGCATACTTTTTGGTACTTCGCCGGGAACGGTTGGCAGGCTGGTAAAAAAGGTGCGCCGGGCCTGCAGCCTCCCCTTAATCGTAAAGCTGACTCCCAACGTGACTGATATAACCGAACTGGCGCTGGCTGCGGAAAAAGGGGGGGCAGATATTATTTCCCTGATAAATACCCTGCGGGGAATGGTCATAGATATTCATGCAAGGCGGCCCTTTCTGGGCAACATAACCGGCGGACTTTCAGGGCCGGCTATCAGGCCGGTTGCGGTCGGCATGGTATACCGGGTCTACCGGGCTGTAAAAATTCCCCTTATCGGTATGGGCGGCATCATGACCGCTGCGGATGCCCTGCAATTTTTCATGGCCGGAGCCCGTGCCGTTGCCATAGGGACGGCCAATTTTATTGATCCTTTTACCATACCGCGTCTTATCTCCGACCTGTATGCATACCTGGAATCCCAGAATCTCAGCAGTATGGAAGAAATTATCGGGGCGGCCCATCAGCAGCTGTGAAAATAGGCAGCCTTTGCTGTAGGGGAAGCTGTAATATATGAAGGAGCGGGAGGTTTTTCATTGATGTTAGGAGAAGGGACGAAGATGGAGAGGGAAGAGGCGGCAGAAAAAATTATTGCTGCTCTTGATGTGGACACTGAAGAGGAAGCCTATGCTCTGGTAAAGCAGATTTACCCGCCGGTCAGTTTTTTTAAAGTGGGAATGAGGCTTTATGCCGCCTGTGGCCCCAAAATTATTACCGGGTTAAAAAAATTGGGGGTCCGGGTATTCCTCGATTTAAAGTTTCACGATATTCCCAATACGGTCGCCTCTACGGCTGAAGTAGTTACATCTTACGGAGTAGACATGTTCAATCTTCATTTAAGCGGTGGCAGCCAGATGATCCGGGCTGCGGTAGATGCGTCCGCAGAAGCTGCCCGAAAGCGGGGGATACCCGCTCCGCTGGTGATCGGCGTTACAGTTTTGACCTCCTTCGATGAAAAGGCCTTGAGAGAAGAAGTGGGAGTGGAAAAAAAACTGGAGCAGCATGTGTTGAACCTTTCTTTACTGGGATTGGAAAACGGGTTAAACGGCGTGGTAGCCTCTCCCCGTGAAGCAGAAATCATTCGTAAAGAGTGCGGGGATGATTTTCTGATTGTCACCCCCGGGATCCGGCCCCTGTGGTCTGTGCCCGACGACCAGCGACGGGTACTTTCCCCCCGCCAGGCTATCGCCGCCGGGGCCAGCTACCTTGTTATCGGAAGGCCCATTATCCGTCATCAATCTCCCCGTGAAGCTGTGGAAAAAATACTTGCTGAGCTAACCGGCGGTTAGCAGTCAGGAGATATAATTAGGAAGCGGTGAAGGCAATGCGATTTGGCATCCATATGCCCCAAAAAGGCGGATTTGCAAGGAATGTGCAGCGAGCAGCAGAGATTGGCTGCCAATCTTTGCAAATTTTTATTGGTAATCCTACGGGGTGGAATCCCCCGCAACTGGATTCCGGGGAGGCGGAAAGTCGCCGCCAGATGCTGCATGAACATGGCATCTATCCCCTTGTAGTTCATTCAGCATACCTGATAAACCTTGCGGCTAAAAATGAAGAGTTTTATCATAAATCGCGCCGGCTGCTGCAGAGAACCATGGAGAACGCTCAGCTCCTGGGTTCTCCCTATGTGGTTTTACACGTGGGCAGCCATGGAGGCAGGGGATACAGGGAAGGAATGGAGCTGTTTATCTCCACACTGGAGGCGGAGATGCCCAACTGGCCTTCCGGTGTGGAGCTTCTCCTGGAAAATACGGCCGGAGGGGGGACCTCGCTGGGAGGCACTTTCATCTCTGTCGGCAATATTTTAAAAGCCCTGGGGAGCGATGCTCCTCTGGGTGTATGCCTGGATACTGCGCATGCCTGGGCTGCCGGCTATGATCTCTCCACTCCGGAAGGCATAAAAAGAGCCATGGATGAGCTGTGCGAACATGTGGGGATGGAAAGGGTAAAAGTGATCCATGCCAATGATACCGCTACACCCCGGGGCTCACACCGGGACCGCCATTCCCATCTCGGAGAGGGATCGATTGGCGAAGAGGGGTTTACGGCCTTTTTCCAATATCCATGGCCGGAAGATATCCCTGTCATACTGGAAACCCCGGAAATGGGGAGCTGCTGGGATGCCATAAATATGGAGAGATTACGTTTTTACGCGGGCGAACAGGGGTCTAAGAGGTGATAAAATGCCGAAAAAAAAAGTGCTCTTTGTTTGCCAGCAATGCGGGTATGAAGCGCACAAATGGATGGGACGCTGCCCAAATTGCCAGAGTTGGAGCACCATGATAGAGGAAAGCATTCCGGATGTCGCCCCGGAAAACATCTACCGCCTGGGAGAGGCAGGAGAGGTTAAGCAACTGGATGAAATAGCGCCGCTTGATGAAGAGCGCTTTTTAACCGGAATTAAAGAACTGGACAGGGTTTTAGGCGGGGGTGCGGTTGCCGGTACCGTTATTCTCGTTGGCGGCGACCCCGGAATAGGAAAATCTACCCTTATGCTGCAAGCCGCCCTTGGACTTGCTTCCCGGGGCAGCAGAGCGCTCTATGTTTCCGGCGAGGAATCTTTGGGCCAGGTCAAAATGCGCGCCCAAAGACTCCGTTGCGCTCAAACACCCCTTATGGTTTTGGCGGAAACGGAGTACAACCGCATCGCTTCACAGATTATGAAATATAATCCCCAGGTTGTCATTATTGATTCCATACAGACAATCATAAAAGGTGAACTGGGCAATGTCCCGGGCAGTGTAGTCCAGATCAGAGAGGTAACAGCATCGCTGGTTCAACTGGCTAAAAGCAAGCAGATGATCATTTTTATCGTCGGGCATGTTACCAAAGAGGGTATTCTGGCCGGGCCCCGCCTGTTGGAACATATGGTAGACTGCGTGCTGTATTTTGAAGGAGAGCGCTACGAGAACTATCGCATTTTGCGCAGTATAAAGAACCGTTTTGGCGCTACCAATGAGATCGGCATCTTTACCATGGAATCCAGCGGGCTGCAGGAAGTGCAAAACCCGTCGGCACTTTTTCTTAACCAGAGGCCTGATGGGGTGGCTGGTTCGGTAGTGGTCCCCTCCGTAGAAGGAAGCCGTCCCCTGCTGGTCGAAATTCAGGGTCTGGCAACACCCTCCTATTTTGGGGGCGCTCCCCGCCGCACTTCGACAGGGCTTGATTTTAACCGCGTGGCCATTATCATCGCTGTGCTGGAAAAGAGGGCCGGGCTGAAATTATTTAACCATGATATTTTTATCAATGTAGTGGGCGGTGTCAAAATTATGGAACCGGCAGCCGACCTGGGAGCGGCGCTCAGCATCGCTTCCAGTTTCATGGACAGGCCTGTCCGGAAGGGAGTAATGGTGGTGGGCGAAATCGGTCTGACAGGAGAGGTGCGCCCTGTCAGCCGTATGGAGGAACGGTTGAGGGAAGGAGTAAAGATGGGTTTCAACCGTTGTCTTTTACCGCGGGGCAATGTCAGCAGCAACCTTATCACGAATATAAAGGAACTGGAAAAGGACCTGGAGATGATCGATGTATCTACTCTCGCACAGGCCCTCAATCTGGCTTTTGACTGATATTATTAAGGATGCTGGTATTAAATCAGCGAGGCAAAAATCAGGAAAGATGATAGAAACCCAGGGCGTTGAGTCTTTCGTACTCCTGCTTGATAATATTTTCCAGTTTGAAGTCTAAAAGGTGACATAAAGCGGAGAGATAAAAAAGCTGATTTCCGATTTCCTCCTCAATTATTTCCCTGCAGTTTTCACAGAGAGAGCCTTCCAGATGTGAATCCATGTACTTTCGACATTCTTCAAGAGAAATTTCGGCCGGAAGCTGCTGTTTCCTGGCGTGAATGGAGATGCAGCCACAGTCGGTTACCGCTTTGGTAATTGCTCTATTGATACGCGTTGCCGATTCCGTATGTTTGGAGAGACTGTCTAGAATACTGCGGTGCTTGAGAAGCAGTTCGGCGACTTTATCCTGAAAAGAGCAGACTACATCATTGTTCCTGGTTTTCATGATTTTATGTCACCTCTTTTTTTTATAATCCTATTATACTTGTTTGCTCAGAAACTTGTCAACTTTAAGGAAACGCTTAAAAAAATTTTAAAAAGCCTCAAAAAAATCCGCCCAAAAAGTCCGGAATACATTGACTTTGAGTTCTACTTATGATAATATATTAAATTTTTGACATCCAGAATCATCTATGCTACAATAAAAATAGCATGTACAAACTATGTTTGTTTCTCGGAGCGGCTTTTTTTATTTTCTGGATCGCATGCCCGCTCTCACAAGTTTTAAGGAGGATATTTTGATGTTTAATATTGGGGATAAGGTTGTCTATCCTATGCACGGAGCCGGTATTATTGAGGCCATAGAGGAGAAGGAGATACTTGGCGATAAAAAGAAGTACTACGTAATGAACATTGCCGTCGGTGACATGAAGGTTATGATCCCCATGGACAATGTTCAAAAGGTGGGATTGCGGGATGTAATTGAAAAGGGAGCGGTGGATATCGTGTTTGAGATATTGGCAAGCTATGATGAGACTCCGAATGCCAACTGGAACCGCCGTTACCGTGCTAATATGGATAAGATTAAAAGTGGGAATATTTTTAAAGTAGCTGAAGTCGTCCGCAGCTTGTTGCTCCGCGAAAAAAAGAAGGGCCTTTCCACAGGAGAGCGAAGGATGCTGGAGAGCGCCAAACAGATTTTAATGAGTGAGCTGGTTATGGTCCAGGGGATTGACACAAAGGAAGTTGTTGCTTCCCTCGAAAAAATTTTTCGTCACGAATTCTGAATTACCCGCCTCTTTTTCTGCATTTTTTTGCTGAACCGGTTGTTTTTGCTCATTATTTGGTATATCTGGTGTTTACAGGTATAATAATCCTTGAATTGGGGCAAATATATAAGTTATAATAAATTTACTGAGTTCTAATAACTTTACAAAAGGAGGTGTGCAGGATAAGTGTTCAAAATAATTATGCGTATTCTTCTGACAATTACCGGCTTTGTGTGTGGTTTTGAGCTCTTTAAAGTGGCTTTTCCTTCCCTGATGGCAGCTACAGGTATAACCTTGCCTCTTCCCACAGGGACCTGGTTTCCGGTTATCGGGGGAACCGCTTTCGGATTTATTTTTTATTTTATTACCCCCTCTATTGTAGATTATATCCGTAAGTTTGCTGCCTGGACCGACATTAAAATGAAATCCATCCCGACCCAGGATATTGTGCTCGGAGTAGCAGGTTTAATCATTGCGCTGATGATCGGGGTTTTATTGAGTTTCCCCCTTTCCCGTATACCCTGGGTGGGGCCTTATCTCTCTCTAACGATAACACTGGTTCTGGCTTACCTGGGAGTGACCTTTATACTTAACCGTAAAGATGAGTTTTCTTTCATCTCTTCACAGTTGCTTAAACGTACTCCTCTTGCTCCGCAGGAAAAGAAACATACCTTAAAAATTCTCGATACCAGCGTGATCATTGATGGACGCATTATGGATATCAGTAAGACGGGATTTTTAGAGGGAGAGTTGGTCGTTCCCGGTTTCGTCCTGGAAGAACTGAGGCATATTGCTGATTCTCCTGATTTACTGAAACGAAATCGTGGGCGCCGGGGTCTCGACATATTAA
>LSQX01376735.1_pt1 | contig 15603 bp, 13 predicted proteins | sample 654561 | NCBI WGS metagenome assembly LSQX01 (sample SAMN04489861, study PRJNA283612) | anaerobic digester metagenome | isolation source: 4 biogas reactors fed with cattle manure at either 37C or 55C with and... | place: Denmark: Kongens Lyngby | collected 2014 | reverse complement strand
TTTTAAAAAACTTATCGATGTTATCATGATGCTGCTTTATATACATTTAGTAGCTTAAGCAAATAACTCATAAATTTTAACGCCAGCTATCACTGCAAGCAAAGTTCCAAACAGATTTAAAGCCATATTTACAATAGCTAGCATGAGTGAACTGTTTAAATATATATAATTATCAAGTGCAAAGGTTGAAAAGGTGGTGAGAGCCCCTAGAAATCCAACAATTAAAAAAGCTTTTAAAAGCTCCGACGAACCACTGTTTAGAAAATAAGCATATAAAAGCCCAATGAGAAATGAACCTACAATATTTACAAAAAGTATTCCAAAAGCAAACTCATTTCCATAATATCTATTTGAAAAATCAACTGCTATTGCCCTAAAAATTGAACCTATAAAACCACCAATACCAATAACTAAAATATAACTCCAATTTAGTGCCATCTATTTTCTTAAAAGAGTGCCAAATGACTGCTCTATGCACTTAAGAGTAGAGGCTATTTTATCGTGAGTTAAAAAATCTACTTGAACTTGATAGATGAGTGAATTTTCATAGTAATAAGACGCGCGGATATATCCTAAAAACTTTTTAGCTTCCTCATTTTTCTTCCCTGGATCAAGCTTGTCATTTTCTAAAACCATGAGTTTAATGTGAAGCGGATTTTTCTTTTGAAAAGTAACATTTAACTCTTTTTGTGCCATTAAAGAGATATCTTCTTTTTTAACAATATCAAATAGTTCAGGACTTTTATATTTACTAGGAACAAAAGATATTTCAGCACTTTTATTAGCATTTTTGTCTATCTTTTTCAATAAAGACTCACTATGAACTTTTTCAAAAACTGTTAAGCCCTTGTAGCAAGGTAGTCTAGTAGATTTTGCCCCACTACTTGTTGCTTCTTTGTAGGCTGAGAGTATAAAAAGTGCTAATACTAAAAAAAGAAATGTGTGCAAAACTATTTTTTTCATAAAACTATATTATGATATATAAAATTAAATCTTCTTTATTGTTTGTCAATCTTTTTTACAATTAATAGCAATTTCATCATAAAATGGGCTAAAATCACGACTTTTTTTATTTTCTAAAAGATTTAACAATATTTTTTCTAACTCTTCTTTGTCTAAAATCTCTAAAACAGCATAAGAAAGCGGGATTGCATTTGGATCAGACTCTATGAGTTTAGCTATTTTTTCAACCATCTCTTTTTTTGTTAAATTTTCCAAAATGACCTCTTTTTTTGATTTATCTTCAGTTTACATTGGCTAGGTATAATAACACAAATTTATAGTTGAAAGGTTATTTTATGAGACAATTAAGCATTGCAGCGCTACTGATGGCCTCATCGCTATTTGCAGCTACCGATGAGCAAATCATCTCCTATTTTAAGGCTCAAGTTCCTGAAAATATTACCATTAGCGTTACAGAGCGTCAAAAGATAGAGGGACATGAAGGGTTTGACATGGTTCAAGCATCTTTAAGTGATGGCACTCAAAGTCAAGATATTACGCTTTTTGTAAAAGATGGGTTAATGTTTCCAGATATTATTGAGCTTGACTCTGGTGTTTCGATGAAACAAGCACTTGAACAGTCGCAAATTGAGAAAAATTTAGCAAAGATATACAAACAAGAAGATAGCAAAAATATTATCTCTTTAGGAAATGATAGCGGTAAAAAAACTTTAGTTGTTTTTTCTGATCCAGAGTGCCCTTACTGTAGAAGTGAGCTTGAGAATGTAGAAAAAAGATTAGAAGAGGTTAATATTAAGATGATTTTAACTCCAGTTCATGATAAATCATCTTTAGAGAAAAGCCATCTCATTTACAAAGAGACAACAAGCGCAAAAAATGATAGTGAAAAGATAAAAATCCTAAAAAAGTACTTTGATGAAAATATAATTATAGAAGAAAAAGTTTCAGAAGATGCAGTTTCAAATATGCATAAATTAAGAAGAAAATATCTCCAAGGAGGCCTAAGAGGCGTACCTTTCATGGTAGAAGAATCAGTATTGTTGAAATAAGATTTTTTAATACATAAGGGCATTTTAAGCTATTTTTTGCCCTTATTGTAATACTACTTAATAAAATAATGAGAAATGGTAGGTATAATTCTTTTGAACACTATTTTAGGAAAGAGTTATGCAGCACTATTTTTCCAAAACCTTCTCCTCTTTTTACTTTAAAGCCCTATTAATAATACTTATTTTAATGGCTCTTATTTGGGTAAAAACCCCTTGCATTGCTATTGGTGCATCCATTGCTGCTATTTTAACTCTAGGGCTGCCAATTGTGTTTTTTGTGTGGGCTGGTTTATTTGTGGGGTTCTTATCATATTCAGCTCTTTTTATTGCACTATCTAAAGCAACTATTATTATCTTTGCGGGCATAATTAGTAGTTTTCTTATTAAGTTTTACGATAAAAATTTAGAGTTTAAAGATTTTGGCAATACCATAACTTTTTTTGTGGGTTCTGCGATAGCTGCGGCTATTTTAAGTATTTTTCCTAATATGTTTTTAGAATCTTTGAAGCTAGAAGAAGTTTTCATCATTTTTTTAGCATATATAGTTGCTTTTACTCCATTTTTTATTACAATGTCTAAAATTAGCCTAATTAAAGAGCTTAATGTAGAGATGTTTTTTTGGCTAGGTTTAATGGGTGTGGTTATATATTTAGCGAAGATTGCGAAAGTTCCATTCTTAGATGGAGTGGAGTTTTTGCTTTTGCTACCTTTGCTTTTTTTAGCAAAAAGATTTGGCATTATTGGCGCATCTGCTGGCATGGCTGTGCTTGGGATTTTATCTGTAAAGCATATATATTTAGAACAATTCATCTTCACACAAGCGCCAATTCATGGCTCTTTATTTACCATAGTAGCATTTATCATGGCATTTTTAGTCTCTAGCCAAGCCTTTACTATGCCCACTTCTAAAAGTAGAGCACAAATCCCATTTGAGCAACTTTTTGAAAACTTACCACTGCCAATATATTATAAAAGTATAAAAAATTTTTCTAGTAACTATAATAAATCTTTTGAAAAAGAGATTGGCTCTTCAAAAAAGAGTGTTTTAGAGATTTTTAGACAGCTTCCACTTTCTCATAAAGAAGAGATGATGCTTCCATTTGATAATGGAGTGCTTAAAAAAGTTCGTTTTCAAAGCAAAAGAATATATGATAAAGATAAAAACATTATTGGCTCAATTGCTGTTTTTTATGACATTTCAGAGTTTGAGCTTTTGCATAAAAATTTACAGTACTGGAAACAAAGATATGAACTTGCGCTTGATGGGGCAAATGAAGGGCTTTGGGATTGGGATATTAAAAGCGATAAAGTCTTCTTCTCAAGAAGATGGAAGGAGATTATGGGTTATAAAACCTATGAAAATATCGACACTTTAAATCACTGGCTTGGGTTAGTTTATAGCTCAAATATTGCAAAAGTAAATGAAGAGTTAAGAAAGCATTTAGATAAAAAATCCTCCAATTTTGTAGTAGAACATGCCTTAAAAAATAGAAGAGTTTGGGTTAGAGTTAGAGGTAAAGCGCTCTATGATAGTAGTGCAAAAGCCATTAGAATGGTTGGATATGTTAGTGATATTACGGAAGAGAAACATTACCAAAAGGAGATTAAGCTTTTTGCAAAAGTATTTGAAACTACTTCTGAGGGAGTTTTGGTTGCTGATTCAAAAGTAAATATAATCGCTGTAAATAGGGCTTTTATGCAGATGACAGGTTTTTCAAAAGAGGAAGTTTTTGGAAAAAATCCACGAATTAGAAAAAGTGGAAAACATGATGAAGATTACTATGAAAGACTTTGGAAAATCCTACTTTTTTCGGGCTCATGGAGAGGAGAGATGTACAATAGAAATAAAAATAACTCCATAACTCCTGAGAGGGTGAGCATAAGTGTCATTAGAGATAATTCTGGAGAGATTAGCTATTTTGTTGCCATATATAGTGATATTTCTAAAGAGAAAAAAGAGGAGGAGAGGCTGCTACAACTAGCCCATCATGACGCATTAACTAAACTTCCAAATAGATACCTTTTTCAAGATAGATTAAATCAAGCCATCATTTGGCATAAAAGAACTGAGAGTATGTTTGGGCTGTTTTTTATTGATTTGGATGATTTTAAACCAATCAATGATGAAAATGGACATGAGGCTGGAGACGCAGTTTTAAAACAAGTTGCTAGTAGATTAAGAGCGCTAACAAGGCAAAGCGACACAGTTGCAAGGCTTGCTGGAGATGAGTTTGTGATAATACTAGCAAATATTACAAGCTTACAGATGGCAAAGGAGCTTGCTGAAAAGATTTTGCTACATTTAAATAGCCCAATAGTATTTAATGGGACAGACTTAAGAGTTGGCGCAAGCATTGGAATTAGCGCTTATCCTGTGCATGGTGAAGATGCAAAGACTCTTTTACAAAATGCAGATGAAGCTATGTATTTAGCTAAATATCAAGGAAAAAACTCAGCCTTTGTTTATGGCTCTAAGCTTGTTAACAAACCATAATCTTGCGCGTGATATACTCTATTTTTAAAAAAGGAGTTTATATGCGTGTAGCGATGATAGAAGATGATGTTGAACTTGCTGAGCTTCTAATAGAGTTTTTAGAAAAATACAATATCCATGTTACAAATTATGAAGATCCCTTTTTGGGTGTTAGCGCGCTTTCATTAAACCCTTATGAACTTCTTATTTTAGATCTTTCATTGCCTGGAATGGATGGGCTTGAGATATGTAAAGAAGTAAGAGAAAAAAGCGATATCCCAATTATCATCTCATCTGCTAGAAGTGATTTAGAAGATAAAGTTATAGGACTTGGCCTTGGCGCGGATGATTATTTGCCAAAACCATATGAGCCAAAAGAGTTATATGCAAGAATATTAAGTGTTACAAGACGATATAAAAAATCGCACGAAGAGCCTAAGCCAAACTCAGCTTTTAGGTTTGATGAAAAAGCTGAGCTCATATTTTTCAATGAGAGCCCCTTAAGATTAACAAAGGCGGAATTTGAAGTTTTAAAAGAGTTATTAAAACAGCATGGATGCGTTGTTTCTAGGCCGCAATTAATAAATGCAACCTCAACTTTAGGAGAAGATAGTGAGAGCAGGAGTCTAGATGTCATTATTAGTAGAATTCGCTCAAAATTAAATGAAAACTCTAAAGATCCAAAACATCTATTTTCTGTAAGAGGTGTTGGGTATAGGCTTTTTGGATGAAGTGGTACCATACTCTTTTTTTTAAAATAACTCTAATTTTTTCAATAACACTTGTGACTATTGTTGGAGTAGGCGGTTTTTTCATAAAGTATCAAAATGGTAAAAATTTAGTTGAAGCTCAAAAAGCACTAAGTGCCATACTAAGAAGCTCTTATGATAAAAAAATAGATAAGTTTGATGAAGAGTTTTTGGAGCAAGAGGGGATAGTTTTGGTTAAAGATACCTCTATGTATGTAGATTTGATTGAAAAAGAGTTGATAGAATTTAAAAACCACCACTCTATAATGGGGCCAAATCAAGGAATGGGAAAAAGACGACATGCAGTTATGGTTTTTAGTCATCAAGGAGATATTTTTGCTCTTGCAAACTATAAAAAGCCAACTCTTTTTAAAACATCTTACACCACTAATGCAAATCTGCACGCTGCAGTTTTTCTCTTTTTGCTATTTTTAATCATTGCTCTATATTTTTTAACAATAAGAAGCATAAGGCCGTTAATATCTCTTAGAAAAAGCATTGAAGCATTATCAGAGGGAAAATACATGAGTATTCCACCCATAAAATCCAAAGATGAGATAGGCGAACTTGCAAGGGCTTATCATGAAATGGTGGAAAAGATGAAGCAGTTAAAAGATGCTAGAGTGCTTTTTTTAAGAAATGTGATGCATGAGCTTAAAACCCCCCTAACTAAGGCAAGATTAGTGCTAGCAATGATGGAAGAATCTTCATACAAAGAGAAATTAAAAGACTTAATGGGCGTGCAAGAGAGCTTGCTTGAAGAGTTTGCAAGGATTGAAAAACTAGGTGCGGGAGAACAAAGGGTTGATGTGAAAAAGTATCATATAGATGATATTTTAGCCCAAGTTTTGGATCTTCTGCCTGATGAAGAGCCAAATTTAACCATTGAGGTAGAGTCAGGATTTTTAAGTGTTGATTTTGATCTTTTTTGTGTTGGATTAAAAAATATAGTAGATAACGCATTAAGATATAGCTTAGATAAAAGTGCAAAGTTTAGCTTTAAAGATGGAGTTATATTAGTTGAAAACAGAGGAAATCCACTTAAATATAGCCTAGAAGAGCATAGACAACCATACTTTTTAGGTGGGCAAAAGCAAAGAGAGTCAAGGGGGTTTGGGTTTGGTCTTTTTATAGCTCTTAGGGTTTTTGATCTACATGAATTTACCACTACTTACACCCATGATGGAGAGGTAAGTAGATTTTTAATTAAAATCTAACCTGCTATTTTAAATATTTTAGATATAATTGGCAAAATTCTGACAAATTAGCCCTACTTTTTGCTACTTTGATCTTTCTATTAGGCACAATATGTATAAAACATTTCAATCATTTGATTTAGACCCAGCTATTATGAAGGCTGTGGTTGATGCTGGCTTTAAAGAGCCTAGCCCAATTCAGCAACTTGCTATTCCTTTAGTATTAGAGGGTAAAGATTTAGTTGCTCAAGCTCAAACAGGTACAGGAAAAACAGCAGCTTTCTCCTTGCCAATTTTAAGTAAAGTTAATTCAGACAGTAAAAGAGTTGAGATTTTAGTAATTACTCCAACTAGAGAGTTAGCCACGCAAGTTAGCGATGAGATATATATGTTAGGAAAACATAAAGGTTTTAAAAGTGTAACAGTATATGGTGGCAGCTCCTACACTAGGCAGATAAAACTCATTGAAGCTGGCGCATCTGTTGTTGTCGCAACTCCTGGGAGAATCTTAGATCTTTTAAAAAATGGAAAACTTAGAAATTTTTCTCCCTCCATTGTAGTGTTAGATGAAGCAGATGAGATGCTTGATATGGGTTTTTTGGAAGATATAAAAGCTATATTTGACTTTCTTCCATCAAATAGACAAACCCTACTTTTTTCAGCTACCATGCCCTCTCCTATAAAATCACTTGCAAAAGAGATTTTAAATAATCCAGAATTTATAAGCGTAACTCCAACAAATATAACAACAAATGAAGATATAGATCAATCCTACTACATAATCGAAGAGTGGGAGAGAGATGACGCAGTTATAAGACTTCTTGACACGCTAGATCCTGAAAAAGCCATAATGTTTTGTAGGACAAAAAAAGAGGTAGAGATGCTCTCTTCAAAGTTAACTGCCATTGGATTTGCTGTAAAAGGGCTTCATGGGGATATGGAACAAGCCCAAAGAGAAGAGGTTATTAGAGCTTTTAGGTTTTCAAATATAGATCTTTTAGTGGCAACTGATGTTGCGGCTAGAGGATTAAACATTAAAGAGATTAGTCATGTCATAAATGTTCACATACCTTTTGATCCAGAAAGCTATGTGCACCGCATTGGAAGAACTGGAAGAGCTGGGCTTAAGGGCGTTGCTATCACGCTTTGTACGCCAATGGAGTATCAATCTTTACAAAGAATTGCTAAGAAAGTTGGAACAAATATTGAGCATAAAGTGCTACCAACTTTAAATGAATTAAAAGAGAGTAAGTTAAAAGATTTAGCAAATGGCATTTTACAAATCCCTTTAAATGAGAGTGCAAATACCATTCTTTCTTCCATTGAAGAAGAGACAGATATAAGAACTGTGGCGCTAAAAGCTATCTCATTTATCTTAAAAGAAAATAGTGCTCATGGGCCTGAGACTATCGGTTTAGATCCTCAAGCTTTTGCTAAAATCTTAAAGAGAATAAAGCCAAGAAGAAGAGATGGCTCAAGAAGGCGAGATAGCTCAAGAAGAACTTATCAAAAATCAAGCTCTAAAAAAGAGAAAAGTCAAAAAAGACATCGCCGTTAATTTCTACGGCGATACTCTTCATATCCAAACTCTCTAGCTACAATAAATCTTCCATCTTTTTGTAAAACCCCTAAATTTGGAAGCTTTATACCATTGAAAGTTGTATTTTTTACTATGGTGTAGTGGATCATATCTTCAAAAATAATTTTATCACCCACCTTTAAAGGTTTGCTAAAACTGTAATCCCCCATAATATCTCCAGCCAAACAAGTGTTACCTGTAAGTCTATAAAGATAAGGCTTTTCACCACTTTTGCCCGCATTTCTAACCTCAGCCCTATAAGGCATTGCCAAAGTATCTGGCATGTGTGCTTCTGCTGAAGTATCCAAGATGGCTATTTGCATTCCATTATCTACAATGTCCAAAACAGTTGAAACTAAAGTGCCAGTTTGCCAACCAATGGCTTCACCTGGTTCTAAAAAAACTGTAAGATTTTTATATCTACTCTTAAAATCACTCAAAAGCTCAATTAAGCCCAGAACATCATAATCTTCTCTTGTTATGTGGTGCCCACCGCCAAAATTCACCCACTTCATCTGCTTCAAATATTTGCCAAATTTCTCTTCAAAGCTTTTTAAAACATCTTTTAGGGCATCAAGATTTTGCTCACAAAGTGCGTGAAAATGTAGCCCTTCTATCCCATCAAGCTCATGATGCAAAAAGTTTTTCTCTACTATCCCAAGTCTGCTAAAAGGAGCGCAAGGATTGTACAAATCAACTGGAGAAGCTGAAGTTTCAGGGTTTACCCTAAGTCCACAAGATGAGTGTTTTAAAGCTTTTTGTTTAAATTTTTTCCACTGAGTAAATGAGTTAAAGACTATATAATCACTTAAATCTAGCACTTCATCTATCTCATCATCTTTAAAAGCTGGTGAGTAAGTGTGGATCTGTTTGCCCATAAACTCTTTTGCAAGTTTAGCTTCATGCAAGCCACTTGCCGTGCATCCAACAAGGTATTTTCCTACCAAGTTCATTAAAGGCGTGAATGCAAAACCCTTAAGCGCAAGCAGGATTTTCACTCCACTTTTTTGTTGAATATGCTCTAAAAGTTGTAGATTTTTTTCTAAAAGAGCCTCTTCGCAAATATAGCAAGGTGTTACAACATCATTTAAAATATTCTCTAATAAAGGGCTTGTTTGCACTCTTTTTACTCCACTTTTTTTTAAATTTATTATATCTAACTTTTGATTTTTGCAGATGGTATGATAAAATGTCAAAACCTAGGAGTTACCGTGAAAAAATCTACTAGCTTAATTAACTCTTTGACTATTAAAATTCTATTTATCTTCCTATTTTTTGCTATTGTTAGTGGAATTATTATCATCTATAATCAAAATTTGGATTTAAAAAAAAGAAGCGATGCTATACATACTAGTTTATTAAAAGATGCAAAACAGCTACTTCAAGATGAAATTGCTAGAGCTTTAGGTTTTATTGACTCAGAGTACAAAGAGGCTGATTTAAGGGTTAAAAAAGAGCTTGAAGATGAAATGAAGAGCTTTTTGGGGTACCTAAGTTCAGCATATGAGTTTTTGAATAAAAAAGATGATCTTTTAAGTATTTACGCCTTACTTGATGAGCATAAGACGCCTAGTTGCAAGAATATAAATTTTACTATTTTTAATAAAGATGGAACTCCTATTTTTCATGATAAAAAATTAGAAGAAGATGCTATTGAAAAAATGAGTAATGGAGTCTTTAGTAAGATTGAGCAAGCAGATGAATGGCTAATAAATCATGCCATTAAGGGTGAAAATGTAGAAAAAAAATTGAGCAAAATAGCTAAATTTGACCCATTAGATTGGGTTGTGGTAGGGACAATTGATTTAACTTTATTTGAAAAAGAGGTTAAAGAGCATATATTTAGACAGTTAGCTCAGTGGCGTTTTGGAGTGCATGGGCTTAACTATTTTTTTGTAAATAGCTTTGATGGGGATTTGATTTTTAGTAATGGAGTTTATTATGAAAATCCATTAAATGTTTGGGAAGCTGAGGGTGAAAATATTGGGTACATTTCAAAACAAAATAGTTTGATTGCTCAAAATGAGAAAGAGGGTGGATTTAATATCTATTCATGGGAAAACTTAGACAATAAAAGTGTAGAAAAAATATCTTTTATCAAAAAGATTCCAAATGAAGAGATGTTTATTGGTGCTGGTATTGACATGAACATAGTTAAAAAATCAGCATTAAAGCAGAGTAATATTTTAAAAAATATGATAGAAAAAAGAATATATTGGCTTATTTCGCTTTTTACTATAGCTGCAATTCTTACCTATATTTTCATGTTTATCCTAGCTGGTAGAATTAAAAAAACATTAAATGTATTCATAAAAGTATTTGAAAAAGCTGCGACAGAGCAGGTTAACATAGATGAAAAGAGCGTAATATATAGCGAATTTAAGCCTTTAGCAATAAGTGTTAATAAGATGATAATTGCTTTAAAAGAGCAACAAAAGAAGATTTTTCATAATGCAAATCATGATTATTTAACTGCACTTCCAAATAGATTGCTACTCTCAGATAGGCTAGAACATGCGATTTTACATGCAAAAAGACTTAAGACAAGAATAGCTGTAATGTTTTTAGATTTAGATTTTTTCAAGCGCATAAATGATTCATTAGGGCATGAAGCAGGAGATATGGTTCTAAAAAGTGTATCTTCAAGGCTTCTTGGAGTTATAAGAGAATCTGATACTTTGGCTAGATTTGGGGGAGATGAATTTGTATTAATAGTCCCTTACATAGAAAATGATGAGTTTGTTTATGAGCTTATAAAGCGTATCTTAGAGGCTATAAATAGGCCTTTTTACATAGATGGTAAAAATATCTCCATTGGGTGCAGTATAGGGGTGGCGTTTTATCCTGAAGATGGAGAGGGTGCTGATATTTTAATTAAAAATGCTGATATTGCAATGTATGAAGCAAAGCAAAAAGGAAGAAATACTTTTCAGCTTTTTAACCCAAAAATGGATGAAAAAATACATGAGCTTTTAGAGATAGAACAAGGGATTAAGCTAGGCATTGTAAAAAAAGAGTTTGAGCTCTATTTTCAACCAAAAGTTGATATTAAAACTGGCAATATAATAGGCGCTGAGGCACTTTTAAGATGGAATCATCCAACAAAAGGAATCTTATCGCCAGATCGTTTTATAGCAGTTGCAGAAGAGTCTGGACTCATTTTAACTCTTGGCGAATGGGTAGTTAAAGAGGCTTTGGCTCAGTGCAAAAAGTGGCATGAAAATGGATGGATGCTTACTTTAGCCATCAACTTAAGTACAAAACAGCTTGAGTCTCCATTTTTTATAAGTTGTGTAAAAAAGGCTTTAGAAGAGAGTGGAATTAATCCTAAGTTTATTGAGCTTGAAATTACTGAGAGTTTTTCTGCCCAAAGTATTGAAAATATAAAGATTTTAAATGGACTAAAGGCACTAGGCATTAGGATTGCGATTGATGATTTTGGGACTGGATACTCATCTCTTAGTTATCTTTATAAACTCCCCATAGATATTATTAAGATAGATAAATCATTTATCATTGATATAGATAAAAACATTGATAAAATGGCTTTAGTGGAGACGATTATACAAATTGCAAGAATAATGGATTTTGAAGTTGTAGCTGAGGGAGTTGAAACTAATAGTGATTTAGAAGCATTAAAAAACTTAAAATGTCAAAAATATCAAGGTTTTTTAACCTCTAAACCACTACCTCTTTCGCTATTTAACTCTTTAGTGTTAAATAAAATTAAATAACTTCAAAACTCTCATCTGGGGTTAGCTCTAAAATTTTCCATGGCAAACCTTGTTTATTTAGCTCATCCATAAATGGTTTTGCGTCAAACTCTTCCATGTTAAAAACACCCTCTCCACTCCAAGTTCCCTCAAGTATCATCTTTGCACCAATCATTGCTGGAACGCCTGTAGTGTAGCTTACAGCTTGAGCTCCAACTTCTTTGTAGCACTCTTCATGATCGCATACATTATAGATATAGACTTTTTTCTCCTCTCCATTTTTTAAACCTTTGATTACTACACCAATGTTTGTTTTACCCTTTGTTCTAGGCCCTAGGGACGCAGGATCTGGTAGAAGCGTTTTTAAAAACTCAATAGGTACTATTTTCATCCCTTTATGCTCCACCTCTTTAATGCCTAACATTCCAACATTTTCTAAGCAGTTCATATGGGTTAAATAGCTTTGTCCAAAAGTCATGAAAAATCTAATTCTTTTTAAGCCTTTAATATTTTTACTAAGAGACTCTAACTCTTCATGATATAGAAGATAGCTATCTTTTGGGCCAATTTCAGGATAATCCCAAACCATTTTTATCTCCATTGGAGAGGTCTCTATCCACTTGCCATCTTCCCAGTACCTGCCTTTTGCGCTTACTTCTCTTAAGTTTATCTCTGGGTTAAAATTTGTTGCAAAAGGGTATCCATGATCTCCCGCGTTGCAATCAAGTATGTCGATAGTGTGAATTTCATCAAATAGATATTGCTGCGCGTAGGCACAAAAAACATTTGTAACCCCAGGATCAAATCCGCTTCCCAAAAGTCCTAAAATACCAGCTTTTTTAAACTTTTCATCTCTTGCCCATTGAAGCTTATACTCAAACTTTGCTTCATCTGGATGCTCATAATTCGCAGTATCAAGGTAGTGAACCTTTGTTTTAATACAGGCATCCATGATGGTCAAATCTTGGTATGGCAAGGCTACATTTATGACAATCTCTGGCTTTACTTTTTCGATTAACTCCACAAGTTCATCCACACTATCTGCATCAACTTTTGCAGTTTGAATGACAACGCCAGTTCTCTCCTTAATTTCCTTTGCTATATCATCACACTTAGATTTTGTTCTACTTGCTAAGATTATGTTTCCAAATGTGCTTTGGTTCATTGCGCACTTTGTTGTTGCTACTTTGCTAACACCGCCTGCGCCTATGATTAGAGTTGTTTTCATTTTGATCCTTTAAAAGTTGAAAGTAAAATTTTTGCTAATTTTAAAGCTTTTGTTCTATGCGAAATCTCTATCTTTTCATCCTCTTCCATCTGCCCTAGAGTTAAGTTAAATCCTTCAGGAATAAACATAGGATCATATCCAAAACCCTTATCTCCTAGCGCTTCATCTATGGCAACTCCGTGCATCCATCCATGTACGCTAAATTCTCCAAAAGGGCTAACTATGCCAATGGCAGCTGTGTAAAAAGCTGGAGTTTTTTCTATGTTTTTCTCTTTTAACACTCTAATTAATTTTGCTAAATTTTCCTTATCATTTGCGCCAATTTTGGCATATCTAGCACTATATATTCCTGGCTCATTGTTTAAAATAGGAAGACTAATCCCGCTATCATCAGATAAAACTATCTCTTTTTTTGGAAGTGCATTATATATGGCTCTAGCTTTTAGTAAAGCATTCTCTTTAAAGCTTTTTCCATTCTCTTCAACCTCAAAAGGCTTAATGAGTTCATCAAATGAGAGCACTTCCCACCCTTTTAAAAAAGATTTTATCTCTTTGATTTTGCCTTTGTTGGATGATGCTAAAACTATTCTCACTATGGTCCTTTAATTTTTGCAAATTTTATCATAACTAAATAGAAAATGCTTTTTAAAGAAATAGATAGGTAAAATAAGTGTATTTTTCTTTTTAGGGATTAAATGTTAAAAAAAGTGGGCCCGCTAAGTGCTATCATTGCTCTTAGGTTTTTAGGGCTTTTTATAGTTTTACCAGTACTTTCAGTTTACGCACTTGAGCTACCTTACGCTACAAAAACCTTAGTAGGGATTACTATTGGTGGTTATGCTTTAACCCAAATGCTTTTTCAAGTTCCTTTTGGAGCGCTTTCTGATAGGATTGGTAGAAAGAAAACTATCGCTTTTGGTCTCATGATACTCTTTTTAGGCTCTATCATCGCGGCACTAGCAAATGATATTTATACTCTTATGGCAGGTAGATTTTTACAAGGAGCAGGTGCTATTGGAGCTGTAGCATCAGCGCTTTTAAGTGATTTGGTTAGTGAAGAGAAAAGAACAAGCGCGATGGCTTTAATGGGTGGAAGCATTGCCCTTAGCTTTGCCATTTCCATGGGACTTGGGCCCGTGCTTGGCGGATTGTATGGAATAGGAGTGCTTTTTTGGATCACTGCTGTTTGCTCCATTTTTGCTTTAATAGTTCTTTTTACAAAAGTTCCAAATCCACCAAAAATAAAATATGACTATGAAAATAGAGGTTTTAATTTAAAAACTATTTTCAAAAATGATCAACTATTTTTAATGAACATCACAAATTTTTTACAAAAAGGGATGATGACTTTAGCATTTTTAATTATCCCAATAGTGATGATTAGTGAATTTGGGTTTGAAAAATCCCAGCTATGGAAAGTCTATTTTCCAGCTTTAGTTTTAGGTATTTTAGCCATGGGACTTTCAGCTGTTTTTGGTGAAAAATATAAAAAATCAAAACTAATGCTTATGCTTGGTGTTGTGCTTTTTGGAGTAAGTTATAGTGTTATGGGTTTTACAAATAGTTATATGTTTTTCATCTTTGGTGTTGCACTGTTTTTCATTGGGTTTAATATACATGAACCACTAATGCAATCTTTAGCAAGCAGGTATGCTAAGGTGAATGAAAGAGGCGTGGCTCTTGGAGTGTTTAACTCTTTTGGACATTTAGGTACTTTTTTAGGAGGCGCACTAGGAGGGCTTTTTTATGAAAACTTTGGACTTGGAAAGATCTCTTTGGGCGTTTTAATTGTAGTTTTATTATGGATTTTTTTACTTTTAAAATTAAAAAATCCCCATTTAACTAAAAATTTATACTTAAAGTTTAGTGAGATAGATTTAAGTAAAACAGGCCTTCTTTCAAGTCAAAATGGAGTCATAGAGTATTATCAAAATGAGAGCGAAGAGCTCTTAGTTATCAAGTACAATTCTATAAAAACAGACGAATTAAAACTAAAACAACTCTTTGAAATATAATCTATTTAAAATTATTAATTAGCTCTAAATAGTCTAATGATTAGAATTAAAAATGCAGCACACAACTGCATCAAGCCTTGATGCAGTTGTGAAAACTATCTACTAATTCTTAAAATATCTACTAATGAGCCTTTTTTAATGGTAGTAGCGTCTATTGGAACGCATAAAAGCGCAGCATCTTTTAAAAGATTGTTTAAAATTGCACTTGAGCCAATCTTTTTTCCATCTAAATCAACCTCTATTTTTCCCTCTTTTTCAACTGTATTGCAAGCTGTAAATTCAGTAAATTTGGATCTTTTTTTATAATCTTCATTTAAAATAGCCTTGCTAAATCGTCTATTAAAGTCTCTTCCAAGCATGAAATCTATAATTCTAAGTCCATAAAGTGTAAAGACTACTGAGCTTGAGTATGGAAAACCAGGAAGTGCTAAAAGATGTTTACCGTTAACTTTTACAACTCTTATATGTCTGCCTGGCTTTATCTGTGCACCCTCAATGATGGTTTCAACTGCCAAATCTCCAACTATATCTTTTACAAAATCATAATCCCCAACGCTAACCCCACCAGTTGTTACAACTATGTCAGCGTGGGTTAGTCCTTCAATGATTTTATTTTTAATAAGCTCTTTATCATCCCC
>LSQX01266838.1_pt1 | contig 15603 bp, 7 predicted proteins | sample 654561 | NCBI WGS metagenome assembly LSQX01 (sample SAMN04489861, study PRJNA283612) | anaerobic digester metagenome | isolation source: 4 biogas reactors fed with cattle manure at either 37C or 55C with and... | place: Denmark: Kongens Lyngby | collected 2014 | reverse complement strand
TGACGGATCTTGGTACTTCTTGGGCGCGTGCGAGCCCGAACCTCGCCTCAATATGGGATGGTTTGCCGGGCCCTCACGCAGAGCGATGCTGGTTAGCGCCAAGATTCCGGGTTGCTACAAGGGACCCGAGGAGCGAGTCATGTCCTACGACGGGTATCTCAGCATCAACCTTCTCAGCAACTACGCTCCTACCCGGAAACTCACTGTAACAGTTAAGGATCGGCAAGGAAACCTGGTGGATTCTGCAAACGTCAGCTTCAATGTTTTCAATTATGGCAGTTTTGCTCCTATAACCAGGCTGATGACCGATGAAAACGGCGAAGCCACCCTCACTACCGGGCTAGGCGACTTGCTGATTTACGCAGCAAACAGCAGGGGCTATGGATACGCAAAGTCGAGCCCGGGAACGGGCGATAGAGTAGAGATCGTTCTAACGAGCGAACTGCCGGAAGATCTGGACCTCGAGCTCGAGTTGACCCCGCCTCCGGACGACTACTGCGCGAGCGACGAGATATCTGAAGAGGAGAGGAACTTACACAACCAGCGCCTGAAAGAAGAAGATCGCATCAGGGCTGAATACGAGCAGACCTTTGTTTCTGAACAGGAGGCGCGAGAGCTTGCAACTGAGCTTGGCCTGCCTTCTGAGGATGTGTGCTCTGTGATCAAGAACGCTCGAGGCAACAGCCATACGATCGCCGCGTTTTTGCGGGAGCACACCGCGCAATACGGTGAGTATGCGCTCAAACTGCTCCAAGTGATTTCAGCCAAGGACCTCACCGACACCACTCCTGAAGTGCTGCTGGACCACCTCGAGGCTGCGACTGCGTTTAGGGACGACTTTGATCCTGAGGTGTTTGCGCGATACGTGCTCAATCCCCGGGTGTCTTACGAGGTCTTGGCGAGATATCGCAGGTTCTTTCAGACCGAGTTTTCAAGTGAACAGCAGCAGCGGTTTAGGGAGGATCCCAAGTCGCTGGCTGATTGGGTGATGGTCAACATTGGCTCTGCGCCTGCAGGAATTGTCGCAGGATGTGCTACTCCTAGAGGCACCTACGAGTTGGGATTGGGCGACTTAGAGTCTAAGAAGGTTCTTTTCGTGGCACTTGCGAGGAGCTTCGGCATTCCGGCGAGGTTGAACAGGGCGGACCGCAGGGCTCAGTTTATGACAGATCAGGGTTGGGTGGACGCGTTCCGCCGTGCGGCAGATAAGCATGAGTGCGAAGGGGCAGCTGCATCGACAGGGACTCTTCGCATCCGGTTGACCGGGGAGTACCCGGAAAAACCCGAGTATTTCCGCAACTTCACGATCTCGAGATTCGAAGGCTACGCTCCGCGTGTTCTCAATTTGCACGGCCTTAGCGGTGACGCAGTTGGCGAACCACTGACTCTGCCTACAGGCTATTACTGGCTGACAACGGGTTATCGACTGGCTGACGGCACTGTGCTCGCCAAGATCGTGTCATTCAGAGTGAGCAGCGGTGATCAGACAGAGGTAGACCTCAAGATCCGCAAAGACGAAAAGCAGCCTGAGCAGTTTGGGTCTGTTCCTGCCGGCCTGGCTATAGCAGGTATGGATGGTACTCGTGAGGAGCTCGATGACCTTTTGTCCCGCGGCGAGGTGCTCCTAGCGTTTATTGAGCAAGGCCGCGAGCCGTCGAAGCATTTGCTCCGCGAGCTCAGCGAGCTGAAGGACGAATTCGACGAAGCCGGGATACAGATTAGACTGCTTGTAGAAGCTGAGCGCCTAACACAGCCGCTCAATGAGAGTGACTACAGACAGCTACCTCTGGCTGCGCGCTTCTGCCTTGATGAGAAGGAGGTTCTACTGTCGAGGGTGAAGGAGTGTCTGGTTGATCGGGTCCAGGACAGTCTGCCACTAGTCCTTCTGATCAGCAAAGACCGGGCTATTCGCTATGTATCTGTCGGTTATAGGATTGGGACAGGCATGGATATCCTGCGACTGATTGGTAGCTCTAGAGCAGCATGATGCTATCTGCAAAGATGGGAACACAACTGGCCTAGTATGCTGAGGAGGGTGACAAGCCTAATGTACTTTACCGTTGACAAAGCCCGCCGGTACATCAGGGATCTCAGGAGCTATGTGTATGATGATCAAGTCGAGATACCGCGGTTCAAGGTGTGCGAAGAAGACGTCCCGCAAGCATTTAAACCCGAATTCGATGATTCTGCTTGGAGTGACTTCAAGATCGGGAGTGAGTGGGGTGGAAGAGACAGGACCGCCTGGTTCCGTACAACAGTAGACGTACCGGAGCATTGGGTGGGCAAGAAGATCGCGCTGTACTTGATTGTTGGTGCAGGTCGAGAGGGTGGCCTAGGAGGTTCCGAGGCTTTGCTCTATGTCAATGGTAAGGCAGTTCAAGGGCTTGATGCTCACCACAGAGAGGCCTGCCTGTTGCCCGAGCATATCGAATCCGGCAGGTTGAGTATAGCCATCAAAGCTTTCAGCGGCCTGCAAGACGAAAAGCGAGTGTTCAGAACAGCGCGCCTCGTACGCATACACGAGGACGCCGAGGATTTCTTCTTTAGAGCATCCACTGTTTTGATGGCCATAGAGACTTTGCCGGAGAGCGACTATGACAGACAGAACCTCGTTCGGTTCTTGAACGAAGCGATCAACACTCTTGACTTCCGCAAGCCCGGCTCTGAACAGTTTTACTCGTCTGTCGCAAGAGCGAACGACCTCCTAAAGGCGAGGCTGCTGGCGTACAAGCCTGCAAGCGAGAACAAACCTATCATAACTGCGGTTGGACACTCACATATCGATGTAGCGTGGCTCTGGCAGTTGAAGCACACAAGGGAGAAATGCTCACGGACGTTCTCTACAGTCAATCATCTCATGAAGCAGTACCCCGAGTATGTGTTCTTGCAGAGCACGCCGCAGCTTTACGAGTATATCGAAGAGGACTATCCGGAGATCTTTGCTGAGATAAAAAAGAACATCGAGGCCGGCAGGTGGGAAGTAACCGGTGGGATGTGGGTCGAAGCCGACTGCAATGTCCCTTCTGGTGAGTCACTGGTTCGTCAGTTCTTGTTTGGCACTCGGTATATGAAGGAGCGCTTTGGTGTCGAGTGCACCGTTTTATGGTTGCCTGACGTGTTTGGTTACTCATGGGCACTGCCTCAGATCATCAGAAAGAGCGGACTCAAGTACTTTATGACTACGAAGATCAGCTGGAGCCAGTACAATCGTTCAGAGTACGACACTTTCATGTGGCGCGGTTTGGACGGCACTGAGGTCCTGACGCACTTCATCACCACGACAGAAGGAGAGACTCCGCGCTTTTTCACCTACAACGGCAAGCTGACGCCTGCAAGTGCCAAGTATATCTGGGAGCACTATCGACAGAAGGATATCAACAGCGAGTTACTGCTTGCCTACGGCTGGGGCGATGGTGGGGGCGGCCCGACCAAAGAGATGATTGAGACCGGCCTCAAGATGCAGGAGCTTCCCAGAGTCCCCGAGGTTCACTTTGGCAAGGCCGAGGATTACTTCGATCGGCTCGCCGCCACCGTTCAAGGCAATCCGAAGCTTCCTGTGGTCGATGGGGAGCTTTACCTGGAATACCACAGAGGGACTTACACTTCCCAGGCCCGGACCAAGAGGAACAACCGCAAGAGCGAGATCCTTCTTCACAATGCCGAATTGTTCAACAGCCTTGCCTTTAGGTGCCTAGATGGATATGAATACCCACAAAAAGAGATCAATGAAAGCTGGAAGATAGTGCTCAGAAATCAGTTCCACGATATCCTCCCGGGCTCTTCGATTCACGAGGTATACATAGACAGCGAGAAGGAGTTCGCCCAGGTCTTTGAGTCGGGGACAGCTCAGCTTCAGCGTTCGCTACAGGCGCTCGCAGATTCGGTCTCACTGAAGGGACGCAGGATTGTCGTCTTCAATCCGCTGTCTTGGTCTAGGGGCGGAGCAGTCAGGGTTCCGTGGGCCGATGAGTTCTCCAAAATGGCTGTAGTCGATGAGAGCGGCTCTCGCCTGATTACTCGAGTGGTAGACGGCAAGTGCGGCAAGTTCTTGGAGATTGATGTTCCGAGCGTGCCTGGCTTAGGTTACCGCACCTTCCCGCTTGTTGCGGCATCAGACGCCGTTGAGCCTTTGGCTTCGCCTGAACACGAAAGTGACCGCGTCACAGTCGGTGACAGATGTGTCGAAAACCGCTTTTTCAGGATCGAGTTCAACAGGTTTGGCCAGATAGTTTCTATATATGATAAGGAACTTAACCGCGAAGTGATCCCGCCCGGGCAGGCAGCAAATGTGTTCCAGGCTTTTGAGGACAGGCCGATGCAGTTTGACGCGTGGGATATAGACCTGTATTACCAGGAAAAGGAGACGGTTGTCAAAGACCTTGTCGGATGGGAAGTTGAGGAGTGCTCACCTGAGCAGGCAGTCATCCTGTTTAAGTGGAAGTTCCTTGATTCGACAATCGAACAACGGATGGTGGTTCGCAGAGATAGCCGCAGGATTGACTTCCGCACAAAGGTCGATTGGAGAGAGCACTCAATACTGCTCAAGGTAGCGTTCCCTGTAGACGTCAGGGCAACAAAGGCGACGTACGAGATCCAGTTTGGCAATGTCGAGCGGCCGACTCACTGGAACACCAGCTGGGACTACGCGAAGTTTGAGACTGTCGGGCACAAATGGGCAGACTTGTCAGAAAGAGACTACGGGGTCAGCTTGCTCAATGACTGCAAGTACGGATACGACATCAAGGATAACGTCATGCGGCTGACTCTCATCAAGTCGGGTATCGAGCCGGATCCTATGGCCGACCAGGGAGAGCATCTGTTTACGTACAGCATATACCCCCACGCAGGCGACTGGTTTGAGGGCGAGACGGCCAAGCAGGGGTATGAGCTCAATTATGAGCTGTTGGCTGCAGTCGCCGATGGGCCAGGTGGAGGCCTTCCAACTCAAGGAGCGTTTGCTACTGTCAATGCAGCCAGTACAGTGCTGGAGACGGTCAAGAAGTCTGAGGACGACGATTCAACCGTGCTTCGCTTCTATGAGTATGGGAACTGCCGCGACGATGTCGTGGTCGAATTCCCGCGTAGAGTCAAGGAAGCTGTGGAGTGCAACCTAATGGAGAAGCCGGTTGAAAAAGCGGAGCTCTCAGGAGACAGGCTGACATTCCAGATCAAGCCGTATGAGATCAAAACCTTCAAAGTCAAGTTTGAGTAGTCTGGTTTTTTTGATTTAGTTGAGGTCTCAAGAAGGAAAAGCCCAACTTGTATTGAAGTATTCCTATAGTGGTATGGTGAAAAAACTAACCTTGCTGAACCACTCTTGCGATTTGCTTAGATGTACCGCTGTTGGAGTGCTTTAGAAATATGAGGAGCGAGTCGTACTATGGGGAAACGAGTGGACTTCACTAATCGGAGGATGCTGTACCGGCAGGTCAAGGACTTCCTTCTTGGCCAGATCCAGAAAGGCGTTTATGCACCCGGAGAGGTTATTCCGGCTGAGAGGGAGCTTGCAGACAAGCTGGGAGTCAGCAGATACACTGTCAGGAGAGCTATTCAGGAGCTTGTTGACGAAGGCATCCTCTACAGGGTCCAGGGCAATGGCACCTTTGTTCACGAACGCAAGCGGAGCGCGCATCCAAGAAGCAACAGCATAGGGATTGTACTGCCGCTCTGTGATGCAGAGATGGAGATGCTTCTGCTCAATGGAATGCAAAGGGCTCTGAGAGAGACCAAGTATAGCATGACTCTACTGGTATCGAACAACGACAGTGAGAAGGAACTCGAAGAGATCAGGCATCTGAGGGATGAACAGGTTTCCGGGCTCGTCATCATGCCCAGCCAGGAGCCTCGAGGTGGATTGGCTGCATATGAGCTCAAGAAAGACGGTTTCCCTTTCGTACTTGTAGACAGGAGGGTGCCCGGTTGTGAGACCGACTGTGTGATGTCCGACAACATCCAGGGCGGATCACTTGCTACCGAGTATCTCCTTGACCTAGGCCATGAACGGATAGCCTTTGTCAAGCACGAGAGCGACCAAACGAGCAGCATGAAAGACCGCTTCGTTGGGTACCAGCAGGCGCTCTGCAAGCGAGGCCTTGGTGATGGCCTCATGTTCTCACTTACTCGCGACGGTGGTCCATCCGAGCTCAAGGCGCTTCTGGACGAATACACTGCTATTGTAGCTGTCAACGGCTATGTGGCAGTTGACGTAGTCAAGATGTGCCGAGAGCTGGGGGTCGTCATTCCTGATGACCTGTCCATCGTCAGCTTCGACGACTTGAGCATAACGCGGCTGTTGGATGTACCCTTGACTGCCGTGGCGCAGTACTCTGAGATGATCGGTTACAGAGCGGTGAAGCTGCTCCTAGAGAAGATCGAGATCCAGCAGAGGCTCGAGCCTGGCGAACCTGTGTATTTCACTCAATACTACTATTCCACTAAGCTTGTAGAGAGACAATCCTGTCGGGCGCTCAGATAGACAGGTCTGAGAGGGGTGGCAACGTGAGAAAGCAGACGGTTCAAACAGGTTTGCTTTCGGCGGTGACAGTTTCTTTCCTCTTGGTGTTCGTGTCAATGAACGGCTCTGCCGAGCTGCTGAGCTATCAGACCGTCGTCGACTATGAGACTTATTTGCGTCAACACATTGAGAGCGGCGCGGCCTTCCCCGAATTGGACATCTATGTCAGTCCTGGTGATTACGCTCGAGCAAGTGCTGAGGTCGAAGCAGCCAATTTGGAAGGAGTCGACTGCATCGTAATAGGTGAGGAAGGCTTCGTCGAGTGGGAGGTTGTGGTTCCAGAGGCCGGGCTGTACAACATTGAGATTCAGTATTACCCAATCGAGGGACGAGGCACCGCGATCGAGCGCATGGTGGAGATCAACGGCGAGCTGCCGTTCGAAGGTGCTAGGTACCTGCGATTTTATCGCATCTGGGGAGATGCCGAGGATATCATAGTCGACAATCAGGGCAACGAACTGCGTCCGCTGCAAAAGGAGTACCCGTTTTGGACCAGTCAGGTCTTGTGCGACTCGATGGGTGACTATCTCGAACCGTATAAGTTCTATTTCAAAGAGGGACTGAACACAGTCAGACTGAGTTCGCGAAGGGAACCTGTTGCTATCGGAGCGCTTCGGATTTTCCAGATACAGAGCGCGCCCACGTACGAGGAATACCTGGCTTCGCATCTCGATCTAGGCCACAAACCTGCATCCGGATTCTCCATCAAGCTTCAGGAGCGGGATTCTACGTACCGCTCGAGTTCCACGTTGTCTCCTCAGACGGACTCGGGCGATCCCACTCTTGAGCCATATCACCCAGTCCTTCTTCGACTCAACTCAATTGGCGGGTCCGGCTGGAGCCAGGCGGGCGAGTGGATTCGCTGGGACTTCGAGGTGCCGCAAGACGGGTTTTACATCATCGCTGTCAAGGCCAAGCAGAACCTCCACCGTGGTGCCTACAGCTCAAGGCGTATCACAATCGACGGGGAGTTGCCGTTCCGCGAGCTGCAGGCTATCCGATTCCCATACAGCACTTCGTATCTCATGCATCTGATAGGTCCGCGAGACAGCGACGAACCTTACCTTATCTATCTGACAAAAGGCCATCATTATATCACTATGGAAGCTGTCTTGGGAGACATGGTCGACCTCATTCGCACTGTTGAGAACAGCGTCTACGATCTGAACACCCTCTACCGCAAGATCATAATGATAACTTCGCCTACTCCGGATCCCTTGAGGACCTACCAGCTCGAAGAGAGAATTCCCGGCCTTGTGGAGGAACTGATTCGCCAGGCTGAGATAATAGCTAAGGTAGCTGAAGACCTAGAGGCCTTCACAGGCCAAAAAGGCGGGGCGACGGTAGTCCTGCAGAACTTGGCTCGCCAGCTCAATGATCTTGCCGACAAGACAGAGACTATCCCGTCACGCATAACTGAGTTTAGAGACAATCTCGGTGCTTTGGGCACCTGGTTGCTCGACATTCGGCAGCAGCCTCTCCTAGTGGACTACATCGTGGTCGCTTCTCCGGATCAGACGTTGCCGCCTACCGCTCCAACCGCATTTCAGCAGCTTAGCCATGAGGTAAGGGCTCTGATTGCGTCCTACACGCATGACTATAAAGCTGTTGGCGATGTGCACACCGAAGAAGGCGATGTGACGCCGCTTAAGGTCTGGACCGGAATGGGCAGAGACCAGGCACAGATCCTCAAGCGGATGATCGAAAACGACTTCACTCCAAAGACCGGGATTCCAGTCAACCTCGAACTGGTCAGTATGGGCGTTTTGCTCCCTGCAACTCTAGCTGGACGAGGTCCGGACGTAGCTATGGGAGTATCTACAGCTCAACCCATTAATTTCGCATTCAGAGGCGGTGTGGTCGATCTAGCGCAGTTTCCTGACTTCGATGAGGTGGCGGCTCGATTTCATGAGAGCGCGCTCGTGCCGTTCATGTTTAGAGACAGCGTATATGCAATCCCAGACCAACAGCCGTTCTTGATGATGTTTTACCGCGCTGACGTCCTTGATGAGCTTGGACTTGACGTGCCTCAGACGTGGGACGATATGCTCGAGATAATTCCGGTCCTTCAGAAACGCAACATGCAGATTGGATTGCCGTTCTCTTCGCCTCAGCGTTCCGTGAGCGCGGCGATCGGAGACGTAAGCGCGACTATAGGAAGCTTGTCTGCCAGCGGTGGAGTGGTCACCTTCTTGAGTTTCCTCTATCAAAACGGTGAAGAGCTGTTCAAGGAAGATGGAATCGCTACCAACCTGGACAACGAGGCTGCTGTAGATGCATTTACCCTTTGGACCGAGTTGTATGAGCTATACAAGCTGCCATTGGAATTCGACGCTGCCAACAGGTTCAGGACAGGTGAGATGCCCATTGTTTTGACCAGCTACACTTTTTACAACCAGCTTCAAGTCTTTGCCCCGGAACTTCGCGGCAAGTGGGACTTCACACTGATTCCGGGAACGCGACGCCCGGACGGCACTATTGATCGATCCGTTCCTGTCGGTCCGTCTCCGACAAGTGCGGGCCAGACTGGTACCATAATCCTCAGCGCCTCAAAGCAAGTCGAGGCAGCTTGGGAATTCGTCAAGTGGTGGAGCAGCACCGATGTTCAGGTGGCATTTGGACGTCAGATCGAAAGCCTGCTCGGTCCTGCAGGCCGGTATGCTACTGCTAATATTGAGGCAATGCGCAGGCTGCCGTGGTCTGTTGAGGAGTATTCGAAGCTGAGGGCACAGTGGGAATGGGTTAGAGGCGTGCCGGAGGTGCCCGGCGGTTACATGATCGGGCGCTACCTCGACAACGCGTTTAGACGGGTGGTTTACCACGCAGAGCCTGTTCGCGATACCTTGATCGAGTACAATCGCATGATCAATGAGGAGATCACGCGCAAGAGAGAAGAGTTTGGGCTTCCTACCACTTATGAGGAGCTGGATCCGGCTTATCGCAAACTCTACTGGGTGAAGGAGTAAGGATGGATCGGAAGGAGGCGCACCATGCGACCGGTCATTGCCACTAGTGCAGCGAGCATCCCTGAGCCAAACTGGGCACAGAGGCTGTGGAAAGAGATAAAGGCCAACAAGGCGGCTTACTTCTTCCTGGCACCTTATGCGATTCTGTTCTTTTTGTTCACCGTGCTGCCTGTGCTGATTGCGATCGGCTTGAGCTTCACGCACTACAACATGCTTCAGCCGCCTAAATGGATCGGCTATCAGAATTACTTGAGGCTGTTTCTTTCCGACGATGTCTTCTTGATCGCAGTCAAGAACACGTTTGTGTTTGCGATCATCACAGGGCCGTTGAGCTACTTCGCTTGCTTCGTCTTCGCCTGGCTTATCAACGACCTGCAACCCAGGATTCGAGCAGTATTGACCTTGATGCTGTATGCGCCGTCGATCTCAGGCTCGATGTTCATGATATGGACTGTCATGTTCAGCGGAGATGCTTACGGCTACATAAACGGGACCTTGCTTAAATTCGGCATCATCGACGAACCTATACAGTTCTTGACCGATCCTCAGTGGATGATGCCTGTTGTGATCATCGTAGTCCTGTGGATGAGCCTTGGAACCAGCTTCCTGGCGTTCATTGCAGGATTACAGGGAGTAGACAGCGAGCTGTATGAGGCTGCTGCAGTGGACGGAGTCCGCAACCGTTGGCAGGAGCTGGTCTTCATAACGCTGCCCCAGATGAAGGGTTATCTGATGTTTGGTGCGATCATGTCGATCACAAACTCATTTGCTGCCGCCGCGCAGATCATACCTCTTGTTGGATTTCCAAGTACAGACTACGCAGGCCATACCATAGTGACGCACTTGATCGACTACGGCAATGTTCGTTTTGAGATGGGCTACGCGTCCGCGATTGCTGTCATCTTGTTTGTTGCGATGGTCGGCACGCAGCGTCTTGTTCAGAGGCTTCTGAACAGTCTGGACTCTTAGGAAGGGGATTCGCAGTGATTAGAAGGTTGATCTGGACACACAAGCCGACTCGGTCACTCGGTGGCAATCTGCTCGTCCTGCTGTTCATTTTGGCAGGTGCGTGTTTCTCAGTGCTGCCATTGATCTACGCTGTCTCGAATGCGTTCAAGCCTTTGGATGAGCTGTTTATCTGGCCGCCGCGGTTTTTCGTCAGAAACCCGACTCTCGACAACTTCATTGACTTGCTTGTCTTGATGGCGGGTTCTTGGATCCCATTCTCCAGATATGTTCTCAACACTGTCTTGATATCTGTGCTGGGAACTGCCGGGCATGTAATCTTGGCTTCAATGGCCGCGTATGCACTGTCAAAGCACAAATTCCCCGGAGCAAATCTCTTTTTCTCGATGGTGATCCTGTCTTTGATGTTTGCCAGGCAGGTCACAGCGATCCCAAACTACCTGATCATGTCTCGTCTGGGGTGGGTGGATACTTACCTGGCGATTATTCTCCCGGCCTGGGCGATGAGTCTGGGGCTGTTCTTGATGAAGCAGTTCATGGACGCCATGATCCACGATTCACTGCTTGAGTCTGCCAGGATTGAGGGAGCAAGCGAGTGGGTTTTGTTCTGGCGAGTGGTTATGCCCAATGTTCGGCCGGGCTGGCTCACTTTGATCATCTTGGCGTTTCAGAGCCTGTGGAATGAGACCGGCGGGCAGTTTATCTACAGCGAGCAGTTGAAAACCTTGCCTTATGCGCTCAACCAGATCCTCGCGGCAGGGATAGCACGAGCCGGAGTAGGTGCGGCTGTCGGCGTGGTCTTGATGATCGTGCCCATCACAGTGTTTGTGGTCAATCAGAGCAGAGTTATAGAGACCATGGGTGCAGCAGGCATCAAGTGAGATAGCCCGGAAGGGGAGGGACAGAATTGACGCGGCTAAGAACAACGCTGACCATTGTGATCACTTTGGGTATTCTGGCCAACGCCCTTTGTGCGTCCGCACTGGCCCAAGGCAGCTATACTTATAGTTTCCAACGCGAAGCTGTTCCAGGCCCTGAAGTCTATACTCACAAGCGTGAGGTCTTTGGGCAGACGATCGGTGTTGGCTCGTTTAGAGAACCTGAGGACCTGTTTGTAAGCAGTGACAACCACGTGTACGTTGCTGATACCGGTAACAACAGGATAGTGATCCTTGATGAAGGCCTGAACCTCGTGCGGGTGTTAGACGGGTTCGAGGTCAACGGCGCTATGCAGAGTTTCCGCAGTCCTAGGGGCTTGTTCGTGACAGACGAGGGAGACCTCTATGTTGCAGACTACGGGAATGCTCGAGTTGTAGTCCTAGACAGACAGGGCGAATTTGTCAAGTTCATAGAAAATCCTAGGGACGAGGAACTGATCCCCGAGTCGTTCTTGTTCAAGCCGCTCAAGGTTGTTGTAGACAGATCCCGCAGAGTATACGTGATCGCCGAGGGTGTGCTCGAAGGGTTTATGGAGTTTGACGAGTACGGGGTGTTCAGCGGGTTCATCGGCGCTCCGAGAGTCAGCCCGGACCCTCTGGAGCTTCTATGGCGAAGGATCATGACCGATGAGCAAAAAAAGCGCTCAGTCATGTTTCTCCCTACTGAGTACAGCAACGCTGACATCGACTCCCGCGGGTTTATCTATGCGACTATCGCCGGGACTACCACAGAGAGTGGCCATGTTATCCGCAAGCTGAATCCTTCAGGCGCCGATGTACTTCGAAGGAACGGCTTTACTGCCCCTAGAGGCGACGTCGACGTGATTTTCCAGGAGCAATATCTGACAGCGTCGATCACCGGCCGCTCGTATCTAGTTGATATCGTCGTCCGGGACAACGGGATATACAGTGTCCTCGACCTCAGGCGCGGGAGAGTCTTTACATACGACGATGACGGCCATCTCTTGTACGCGTTTGGTGCGCCGACTGTCGAAAAGGGAGGCCTCAGAGCACCAAGTGCCATTGACACTCTGGGAGACGATCTCCTGATCCTTGACAAAGGGCTCAACGCGATTGCGGTGCTGGAGCCTACTCAATACACCAAGACCATCCACGCTGCCATCGAGCACCTTCAGGCTGGCAGATACGACGAATCCACGGAGATGTGGAGAGAGGCGCTCAGGCTCAATCCCAACTTGGATATTGCTTACAGCGGTGTAGGCAGGTCGTTGCTCAACCAAGGCCAATTTGCCGAAGCAATGCGTATGTATCGCCTTGGCAGCGATAGGAGAGGGTTTTCAAAGGCCTTGAGGCTGTATAGAAGGGACTGGGTCGACGAGAATTTCGCATTGATCTTCACTCTGGCCGTCCTGTTGATAGTTGCAGTTGTGGTCATTCGCGTCATGGTCATACGCAGGAGGTCTGCAAGGCCGCAGGAGTACAGGAGACAGGTTTTCAAGAGAAGCGACCACTGGCTTAAGGCATACCTCGAAGACCTGAAGTATGCGTTTTATGTGATAGTTCATCCATTTGACGGTTTTTGGGATCTGAAGTACGAGAAGCGCGGCAGCATTGCTTCAGCTCTGACAATACTCGTGTGCGTGTCTATAACGTACATTTTGGCTTACCAGTATACAGGCTTCATATTCAACTACAACGATATCAGACGGCTCAATATCTATATGGAACTGATTAGCGTTCTTCTACCGTTCCTTTTGTGGTGTGGAGTGAATCTTGCCCTAACAAGCCTTGCCGAGGGCAAGGGCTCCTTCAGGGACATCTTCATTGCGACCGCATATGGACTCGTGCCTGTGGTGCTGATAAGGATCCCACTTGTTGCACTGAGCAATGTCATCACCTTGGAAGAGGGCGCCTTCTACTATGCCTTAATGGCAATATCGGTCATCTGGTCCGGCTTCCTGGTCTTTGTCGGACTCCAGACCGCCCACGAATACGACTTCAGGACCAACCTGTTTACGTGCGTCTTGACAGGAGTCGGCATGGCAGTAGTCGTCTTCATGTGTCTGCTGTTTGTGAATGTATTGGCTCAGACCTTTGGGTTCGTGAACACCATCTACACAGAAATGACTTTCAGGCTGTAGGGAGGTCACGAGAACCAGTGAAGAACGCATTCTTCAGGAGCTTGTCTCTGACCATATTGGCTCTCGTTCTCTGTTGCACCTCAGCAGTGGCGAACGAGGAGTATCTCTCCAAGTACACGCTGGTGTCAGAAAACGAGTATCTGCAGTTGTACGTGAACGAAGAAACGACAGAAATAGCGGTATTGGATAAGTCAACTAACTACGTCTGGTTCTCCAGTCCGCCAGACCTTTCGATGGAGAGAATCAAGCGCGGCAGTGCCAGGGAAGGCATGAGGGCTTTGCTTTCACTGAGCTACTACACTCCGGACAGGTCGGCGCGAACCCTCAATTCCTATGTGGACAGCGTGCTCAACGAGGAGTTTACTATCACTCCGGTTGACGGAGGCATCCGCATAGACTACCTGCTCGGCAAGAGATGGCCTGATGACGCCTACGTGCCGGCAATGATCAGAAAAGAGAAGTTCGAGGCCGTGCTTGAGAAGGTGGAAGACAAGTTCGACAGAGAGATACTTGAGGAAGACTACACGCTGCTTACTCTAGTAGAGACTGCCGGAGATCCTTACGAGAAAGTCAATGTGTACGGGATAGATCCTCAACGAGTGTTTGGCAACTGGGACCTGATTCCTCTATCGGGGCCCGTCCTCACGAGGTCTTACGGATTGCGTGACACTCCCGAAGAGCGCAAGAAGTACTTGCTTGAGAGGTTGTCAGACACGATCATCCTGTATCGCAACGACATAGACATGAGGAACCTAATCACAGCTGAAGATGTGGAGCACATGAAGAACGCCGAGGTCTATGTTCTCTTGGACGGCACCTATCCTCGGTTTGACAAGGATGAAATACCTCGGATCTTCAGGGAAGCCGGGTATACGCCTGAGGATGTGATCGAGGACCACATCGCGGCTAGGCTCGATCCTCCCATACCTAACCCGGAGGTCTTCACCATTCCTATAATCGTGACGATTGATGGGCCCAATCTGGTTGTAACAATACCTGCCGGCGAGATCGAGTATCCGATAGATGTGGTAACCAAGGACGGCGAGATCGCGACGTTTATGCCCCAATCACTCGATCTGCTGCCGTACTTCGGCGCGGCAGATACTGCAGCCGAGGGGTATATATTCGTTCCCGATCGGTCAGGCGCGCTCATCAGGCTGAACAACCAGAACAAGCTGACCCTGCCCTCATTTCTTGGGAGCGTGTACGGGGTTGACAGGTCAATAGCACCTCAGCAGGAGAGGATCGCCAGGGGCTCTCTGATCCGCTTGCCGGTCTATGGGCTCAAGAATGGAGACAGAGCGTTCTTTAGCATAATCGAGGACGGCCAGGCCTTGGCATATATTCGTGCCGAACTAGCAGGCAAGACTGACTCGTTTAACAAGGTATCTTGCGGTTTCACTCTGACTCCAAGGACAACTATTACGCTTTGGGGAGTCCGCGAAGAAGGGGAGATAACAAGCAGAGACGACCGCCTGGTGGATGTATACCAGACTCGGCCTTACCAAGGGGACATCACTGTCCGCATCGCGTTCCTCTCAGGCGATGAGGCAGGTTATTCAGGCATGGCGAACCTATATCGGTCGTATCTGATCGACCGATATGGCCTCAGTAGAGTTGCCTCAGACAGCACCGTGCCGCTTTACCTGGAGTTGATTGGCGGGATTCACAAACAGGAGGTCGTGCGAGGCGCTCCCAGAGAGGTCATAGATCCCTTGACGAGCTATGCGCAGGCTCAGGAGATAATCAGTGACTTGCTGGAGTCAGGCGTAGAAAACATCAAGGTGCGATACGTTGGCTGGACAAAGGGCGGAGTGCATCACTACTTTGCAGACAAGTTGGAACTCGAGAAGGCGCTAGGTACTAGGGACGAGTTGGATCAGCTGATCGGGTTTGCAAAGGAGCACGGTGTTGAGATCTATCCGGACATCGACTTATTGACCGTCTACAGAAATACGCTGTTTGACGGCTTTAGGTTGGGTAGAGATGCTGCGAGGTATCTCAACAAGGATGCGGTGCACGTCTATGATTACAACATCGCGACATTCCAGCGCATTCCTGAACAGAGGTACGCAGCTGTTTCGCCGAGGCGCCTGGAGCGATTGGTGAGCCAGTTC
>LSQX01223087.1_pt1 | contig 15603 bp, 12 predicted proteins | sample 654561 | NCBI WGS metagenome assembly LSQX01 (sample SAMN04489861, study PRJNA283612) | anaerobic digester metagenome | isolation source: 4 biogas reactors fed with cattle manure at either 37C or 55C with and... | place: Denmark: Kongens Lyngby | collected 2014 | reverse complement strand
TTTTAACTCCGCTCTCCTTGCAAAAGAGATTTCCGAAAAAAAGAGTGGCGGGTAAATAGGGGTTGTCGAGAGATGATCTCTTTCGGCAGGACGTTTAGGGGTATCGCCCGCCACTATTCTTTCCAGCATGGTGTCGCAGGTGACCGGACGGGAGAGAGGAAATAGGACGGGATATCATGCACTCGATAATCCGGTCGCTCATTTCCCTGCTTCTCTCGTACGGAGACGGATTCGCTGGAATGGTGTCGTATCGTTCAATTCGTTTCGTCTACAGCGGAGGCCGCTGCGACATATAGGTGTAACCATCTCCCTGAATAAATCCATTATGATACGGAATTTCGGTTTTTTAGTTGATATATTCCGATTAATCTTGAAAAGGGATGCTATCTGGAGATATTTTCCTCCGGGAATCCCGGAGAACTCATCGTCTCCTGAACATCAGATCAAGCCTGCGCTTATCGAACGCCATGACCGTCGGCCTCCCGTGCGGGCAGGTCCAGGGAGTCTTTGTCCGGGCAAGCTGTTCGAGGAGGCGTTTCTGCTGTTCGGGCGTGAGGCGTGCGCCGGCCTTCACCGCACCCCTGCAGGCGACGATGCAGGTGACCGTTTCACGCCGGTCGGGGGTGGTGCGGGGATTATCGTCGAGAAGATCGGCGATCGTCTCCCGGATCTCTCCCGGGTCCTCGACCACGCCGAGGGCGGCGGGAACCGCACGGACGGCGAAGGTATCCCGGCCGAACTCCTCGACGGTGAACCCGCCGTCCGCGAGGAGGGGGATCGCATCACGGAGCGCGGCCGCCTCCTTCGGGGGGAGGGAGAGGATGACCGGCGCGATCAGTTCCTGCACCCCGGCCTCCCGGTCGCGCTGCTCCGCGACCTGATCGTAGAGGATGCGTTCGTGCGCCGCGTGCTGGTCGATGAGGTAGAGGGTGCCGTCGGCCCCCTCCGCCACGATGTAGGTCGCGGCCACCTGGCCGATCGGCTCCATCGGGGGGAGGAGGTTCTCTTCCCCTTCCGTCTCCGTCCGGCGGAGTTGCTTATCGGAGAGCGTGAGTTCCCGGTGGCCGGGCGTGTAGGACGCCCCCGTCTCGGCGACCGGCGGCGGTGTCGGTTCGGCCCCGCCAGGGACGAACTGCTGCTGTTGCACCGGGGCGGCCGGTGTCTCGCGCGCAAGGTCGTGCCCGGCGAGCGCTTCTTCCACCGCGGCCGCAACCGCCCCCGTTATCTCCCGCTCGCGGGAGAGGCGGACCTCCCGTTTGGTCGGGTGGACGTTGACGTCCACAAGATTGGTATCGATCGAGAGTTCGATGAACGCCACCGGGTAGCGGTCCTTCGGGAGGAGGGTGCCGTATCCCTCCCGGACAGCGGCGGCGATCGGCCGGGAGGAGATGCTCCTCCCGTTGATGCTGACGGATATCTGCGATGGGCTTCCCCGGCTCTCCGTTGGCCGGGAGATGTAGCCGCCGATACGGAGGAACGGGAGCCTCCCTTCGACCGGGATGAGCGATCGCGCGAGTTCTGCGCCGTAGAGCCCCGCGATGGTCGTCAGAGCCCCTCCCGACCGCTGGGTCGCCATCCGCTCCCTCCCGTTGTGCACCACCCGGAAGGCGACCTCGCCGTGGGCGAGGGCGAGACTCTCGACGACGGCGTAGATGTGGGCGAGTTCGGTGTTCCTGCTCTTCAAGAACTTCCGGCGGGCGGGGGTGTTGTAGAAGAGCCGCTCCACCGCGATCGTCGTCCCCTCCGGCGCCCCGACCTCGCTCTTCTCCACGACCTCGCCGCCCCTGACAACAACCCGCGTCCCGGCGAGCGCTCCCCCTCCCCGCGAGCGGGTGATCATCGTCACCTCAGCGACGGCGGCGATGCTCGCGAGCGCCTCCCCCCGGAACCCGAGTGTCCTGATCGCCGAGAGGTCGTCGATATCCCGGATCTTGCTCGTCGCGTGGGGATGGAACGCGAGCACCGCCTCCTCCGCCGTCATCCCCTCACCGTTATCGGTCACCCGGATCTTTGCTACCCCCGCCATATCCGTCGCGACGTCGAGGAGGATGCTCGTCGCACCCGCATCGATCGCGTTCTCCATGAGTTCCTTCACCACCGATGCCGGCCGTTCCACGACCTCGCCGGCGGCGATCTGGTTCACGGTATCCGGGTCGAGGACCCGTATCTTCGTCATCGCTCCCGCTCTCCGTTTGCGAGCCTCTGAAGCCTGGAAAGGGCGTTCAGCGCCTCGATCGGGGTCATCTCGTCCGGGTTGAGCCTCTTGAGTTCCCCGACCGCCGGGTTCTCCGCGACGACCCCTTCGCCGGGATCGACGAGGAGCATCTGGGTGTAGCGAGGAGCCCGCACCCCGGTGGGGAGTTCCCGCACCGAGGCTTCTTTGAGGAGTTCCATCGCCCGGTCGGTCACCTTCTTCGGGATGCCGGCGAGGTGGGCGACGTGGACGCCGTAACTCCGGTCGGTCGCACCGGGGATGATCTTACGGAGGAACACGACATCCGCCCCCGTATCCTTCACCGCGAAGTGGAAGTTCTTCACCCGTTTGAGGGCGCCTTCGAGGTCGATCAGGTCGTGGAAGTGGGTCGCGAAGAGGGTTCGCGGCCCGCAAGCCGCCTTCCCGTGCAGGAACTCCACCACTGCCCGGGCAATCGAGCATCCGTCGAGCGTGCTCGTCCCACGCCCGATCTCGTCGAGGATGACGAGACTTCTCGATGTCGCGTTGTTCAGGATATTCGCGAGTTCGAGCATCTCAACCATGAACGTCGACTGCCCGGAGGCGAGGTCGTCGAACGCCCCGACCCGGGTGAAGACCCGGTCCACGATCCCGACGGCGGCATGCCGGGCCGGGACGAAACTCCCCATCTGGGCCATGATACAGCAGAGCGCCACCGCCCGCATGTAAGTGGACTTGCCCGCCATGTTCGCGCCGGTGATGATCATGATCTGGTCGGCCGCGCTGTCGAGATCGGTGTCGTTCGGGACGAACGGGACGGGGAGGTGGCGCTCTACGACCGGGTGGCGGCCGTCGCGGATGACGATCCGGCCGCTCTCCTCGATCGCGGGGCGGGAATACCCGTAACGGGCGGCGACCCCGGCAAGCGCCGCGTAGACGTCGAGGAGCCCCACCGCCCGGGCGGTCGCCTGGAGATCGGCGACCTCCACCGCGAGCGTCCGGACGAGTTCGGCGTAGATCTCCGCTTCGAGCGCGGTAAGGCGCTCTTCCGCGGTCGCGATCATCGCCTCCTTCTCCCGGAGTTCGGGTATCGTGTAGCGCTCGCCGTTCGCGGTCGTCTGCCGCCGCTCGTACTCCGGCGGCACCAGGGGAAGGTTCGGTTTCGTCACCTCGATGTAGTAGCCGAAGATCCGGTTGTAGCCGACCTTGAGCGACTTGATCCCGGTTCTCTCCCTCTCCTGCTGCTGGAACTCCGCGATCCAGTCCTTCCCGGTCGTCGCAAGGTGCCGGAGTTCGTCGAGTTTCGCGTTGAACCCCTCCCGGATCATGCCGCCGGATTTCGAGAGTGCCGGCGGATCGTCGACGATCGCCCGGCCGATGAGGTCGGCGACGTGGACATGCTCGCCCATCGCATCGAGAGCCTCACGGATGAGGGCGGGAGCGTCGTCGGGGAAGAGCGCCTTTACGTCCGGGATGACGGTGAGCGAGTCCCGGAGCGTCGCAAGATCCCGGGGACCGGCATTCCCGTAGGCGATCCTTCCCGCGATACGTTCGGTGTCGGCGAAGTCATCGAGGGCGGCACGAAGTTCCTGCCTCTCAAGCGCGTGGTCGACGAACCACTCGACCGCATCGAGTCGCGCCTCGATCGCCTCCTTCCCGAGCAGGGGCGCGATCAGAAACGACCGCATCGTCCGGCTCCCCATCGGCGTCTCCGTGACGTCGAGCGCGGATAGGAGGGTGGTTGCACCGCTCTCTCCCCGGATGCCCGTCGTGATCTCAAGATTCCTGAGGGTGATCGCATCGAGCAGCATGGTCTCCGATGGAACCCGTGTCGAGAGCCCGGATATGTGGGTAAGGGACGACTGTTGTGTCTCCCGGGCGTAGAGGAGCGCTGCTCCGGCGGCGGCGACCGCCCCGGGTATCTCGACACACCCATAACCGTCGAGCGTCGCCGTCCCGAACTGTCCGCAGAGGTATGAGTATGCCGCATCCGGGTCAAAGGCGTCGTCGCGGTAGCGGCTCACCGTCATCCCGAGGGATTCGAGGCGGGCGGCGAGCGTGCTGCTGAGGCTCTCGGGGAGAACCGCCTCTGCCGGGCGGTACCTGACGGCCTCCGAGACGATATCGGCATAGTTGCGCTCGCCGCTCCCTGTGGAGACGAAGAACTCGCCGGTCGAGACGTCGAGGAACGCAAGGCCGAAGACCTCTTTCTTGCCGGGGGCGACCGTCATCAGGTAGTGGGCGCCGGGTGAACCGAGCATCTGGGAGTCGATCAGCGTTCCGGGGGTGATTACCCGCGTGACATCCCGCTTCACGACTCCTTTTGCAGTCTTTGGATCCTCCACCTGATCGCAGATCACCACCCGGTAGCCCTTCGCCACCAGGCGGGCGATGTAGCCGTCGGCGGCGTGGAGGGGGACGCCTGCAAGCGGCATCCGCTCGCCGTTTTTATCCTTGCCCCGGGCTGTCAGGGTGATGTCGAGTTCACGGGCCACCAGGACGGCATCCTCGCCGAACGTCTCGTAAAAGTCTCCCATCTGGAAGAGGAGGACAGCGTCGGGGTGACGGTTCTTCACCGAGTAATACTGTCGCATCGCCGGGGTTGGTCCGTCGGTCATCGCTTCTCCTTATAGAATCCACATGTGGCCACATAAGGATGATGTCCCGTGAAATCGGCTGGAAAAAGCCCCGATCCTCCGCACCACCGGACGTGTCCGGGCAAGTTAGATACGTCCGGAACGCGTACCAGAACACGATACTATATGTCGGCGACTATCGCAGAGAAGGTATTTTCGCAGCGGTGCGGGAGACCCGTCCGCGCGGGAGAGGTGGTGATGGCACCGGTGGATGCAGCGATGATCCACGATATCACCGGCCCGCTTGCGGTCAGGGTCTTTCGCGAGATGGGTGGAGAACGCGTCTATGATCCCGAACGGATCATCATGCTCTTCGACCACCAGGTACCCGCCGACTCGATACCCGCCGCCGAGAACCACGTTTTTATGCGGGAGTTCGCAAAAGAGCAGGGGATCCACAACTACGACCTCCACGAGGGTGTCTGCCACCAGGTCGTGATGGAGAAGGGGCGGGCGGCGCCGGGCGAGATCATCGTCGGGACCGACTCGCACACCTGCACATACGGTGCGGCGGGAGCGTTTGCGACCGGGATCGGTTCGACCGATATGGGGTTCGTCCTGAAGTTCGGGGCGCTCTACTTCCGGGTGCCCGAGAGCATCCGGATCGAGGTCGAGGGGGCGTTCGGCCGGCGGGTCGGCCCAAAAGACCTTATCCTCTCTCTTGCCGGCGACATCGGTGCCGACGGGGCGACCTATATGGCGCTCGAGTTCGCCGGTCGGGCGATGCACGAGATGAATATGGCGGGCCGGATGACCTGTGCGAACATGGCGATCGAGATGGGGGCGAAGGCCGGGATCGTCGAGGTGGATGCGGCCACCTGGGACTACGTCGCCGCCCGGCGCGATATCGAGCCGTTCGACCTCGCGGGCGATACGGATGCGGCATACGCGGAGCGGCGGGACTACGACGTCACCGACCTCGCGCCACAGGTCGCCGTCCCGCACAACGTCGACAACGTCGTGGACGTGACGGAGGTCGCGGGGACGAAGGTCGACCAGGTCTTCATCGGCTCCTGCACGAACGGGCGCTACGAGGACATCGCCGAGGCGGCGGAGGTGCTCGGGAACGCCGATCGTTTCGCGGACGGGGTTCGGGTGATCGTCATCCCCGCCTCGCGGACGGAGTACCTCAAGACCCTCCGCGGGGGGCTGATCGAGCGGTTCGTCGAGGCGGGCGCACTCGTGGAAGCGCCCTGCTGCGGCCCCTGTATGGGCGGGGCGTTCGGCCTCCTTGCTCCGGGGGAGGTCTCGCTCTCAACGTCGAACCGAAACTTCCGGGGGAGGCAGGGGAGCGCTCAGGCGTCGGTCTACCTCTCCTCGCCGGCGACGGCGGCGGCAAGCGCCCTCTACGGCGAGATCACCGACCCGAGGGAGGTGTGAACCATGCGAGTCTGGAAGTTCGGCGACGATGTCGATACGGATGCAATCATACCGGGGCGGTTCCTCACGATCTACGACCCGGCGGAACTGGCGAAACACGCGTTCGAGGGGACACGGGATGAGTTTGCAAAAGAGGTGCAGGACGGCGACATCGTCGTCGGCGGCACCAACTTCGGGTGCGGTTCGTCCCGCGAGCACGCGCCGCTCGCGCTCCTCGGCGCCGGGGTGAAGGTCGTTGTCGCGAAGTCGTTTGCGCGGATCTTCTACCGGAATGCCGTGAACACGGGGCTCCTGCCGCTGGTCTTTGCCGGGGCAGACGCCATCAGGGACGGCGACGCCGTGACGGTGGATATCGCCGGAGGCTACATCGAGGTGGGCAGAGATCGGTTCCCCATCGAGCCGGTCCCCGGGTTCATGAAGGAGATCGTCGATGCCGGCGGGCTTGTGGCCTACGCGAAGGATCTCGATGAGGTGAAGACGTGCAGCACCGAGTAGCCGCGATCGGCGGGGACGGGATCGGCCCCGAGATCGTCGCCGCAGGAAGAGAGGTCATCGATGCCGCGGGCGAGCGTTACGGGTTCGATATCGCGTGGGAGGAGTTCGATATCGGGGCGGAGCGCTATCTCGCGACCGGCGAACTCCTGACCGAGGAGGATATCCGTGAACTCTCGAAGTTCTCCGCGATCTACTTCGGCGCCATCGGCGACGACCGGGTGAAGCCTGGAGTCCTGGAGAAAGGCATCCTGCTTGCGATCCGGTTCCACTTCGACCAGTTCATCAACCTCAGGCCGATCAAACTCCTCGACGGTGTGGCGACGCCGCTCGCGAACAAGCGCCCCGAAGATATCGACTTTGTCGTCGTCCGGGAGAACACCGAGGACTTCTACGTCGGTATCGGCTCCCGGTTTGCCGGGAAGCGCGAGGAAAAGACCCTCGAGGTCGTCCGCGATATATACAATGTTAAATTCGGCCTCGACGTCGAGACCGACGCTGAAGAGCTCGCCTACCAGATCGGCGTCGTCACCCGGGCGGGTGCGGAGCGGGCGATCCGCTACGCCTTCGACCTCGCCGTGCAGCGGGAGAAGAGGGTCACGTCGGTCGACAAGGCAAACGTCCTCTCCGACGTCTACGGCCTCTGGCGCGACGTCTTCACAGAGGTCGCCGCCGGGTACCCGGGCGTTGCAACGGAGTTCAACTTCGTCGACGCCGTCACGATGTGGTTCGTGAAGAACCCCGAGTGGTTCGACGTCGTCGTCACCCCGAACATGTTCGGCGACATCATCACCGACCTCGGGGCGATGATCCAGGGCGGGCTCGGACTTGCCCCCGGCGGGAACATCAACCCCGCGGGCACATCGATGTTCGAGCCGATCCATGGCTCCGCACCGAAGTACCGCGGTCAGGACGTCGCAAATCCGCTTGCGACCGTATGGGCGGGCTCGATGCTCCTCGACCATCTCGGCGAGCACGAGGCGGCGGCGGCCGTTCTCCGTGCGATCGAGCGAAGCATCCTCGACGGCTACGTGACCCGGGACATGGGCGGCGCGAGGAAGACGAGCGAGGTCGGGCGGTACCTCGCAGGGCTCATCCGGACGGTGTAGGGCCGGCCGCCCTCACTTCCATCCTTTATATCCCCGCACCACCAAAACCTTTCTAGACCGATGCAAAACGACCAGCATACACCGTGCGAGAACCCCCTCTGGCCCTGTGCGATGACCGGGGCGGTCGCCTGCCTATCGGGGTTCGAGGACATCGCCGTCGTCGTCCACGGCTCGAGCGGCTGCTACTTCTACCCCGCATCCCTCGTCGGGGTTCCCATCCACGGGACGTTCCTCGTCGAGAACGAGGTCATCTTCGGGACGGAGTCCCGCCTTGCAGAAGTGATCCGGGACCTCGAGGAGCGTTATTCCCATATAGCCGTGGTCAACACCTGTGTGCCTGCGATCATGGGCGAGGATATCGGCAACTTCGCCCACGACGGCCGAGTCCTCGTCGTCGACAGCCCGGGGTTCCTCGGCGACCTCGAGGCCGGCTACCGCCGGGCGCTCGATACGATCGCACCGGTGGTGGATCCTGATGTTCCCGGTGTGAACATCGACGGCATATGCCGCACCGACCCCTTCCACCGGGGAAACGCTCTCGAAGCGCGGCGCCTGCTCGCCCTTGCCGGGGCACCGGTCGCCACCGTCTTCTGCCTCGACCGTTACGCCGCGACCCGGCATGCGGCGCCGTTCACCGTCGGGACGAACCCGGATCTCGCAAGCGGCGTCGGCGCCTCCTGCGGCTCGCTCCTCGGCCTCGATGCCGTCACCGAGACCTTTGAGAGGCTCACCGTCGAGCTCGACGGCGTCGATCCCCGCCCGGTCGCGGAGGAGGTCGCGTGGGCGGATGCCCGTATCAGGAAGGCCTGCGAGAAGTACCTCAAGAGGTTCGATCCCCCCCGGATCGCGATCGCCGGCGGTGCAGCATACGCCTCGTTCGCTGCCGATCTCCTCGACCGCTACCTTGGCGCCGATATCGCCTGCATCGTCGCCCGGAACAGCGCGCCGGGCGTCCTCCATACGACCGACTTCTCCGTCATCCGGGACATGATCCGGAACGCCGAGCCCGACCTCGTCCTCGGCTCATCCTACGAGGCGTCGGTCGCTCCCGGTGCCGCGTTCGTCGGGCTGACGCCGCCGCTCCGGGACAGGGTCGCCCTCTCCTCATCCCCGATCGCCGGTGTGGAAGGGGCGCTCCGACTGATGGAAGAGGCGCTCAACGCCTGCATCGACCACAACCGGGCAAAACACGGCGACTCTCTTGCTCCAACCTCGTAAACAGCCATCCTACCCATAAGATAGTTATGGCCTGGTACATACCGGCCCATCCACAGGAGAGCCGGTGCGAGTGTACAATTACCAGAAACCAGGGATTCAGATGAACCCTGTTCAGATAACGTATCCGGATCCGTTGAGAAACTCAGACTGAAATACCGGCTGGCGGAAAAGGGGAAGAAACATCTGGAAAGCAGAGAGCGATACCCACGAAGGCTATATCGGCGTCATCGGCAGCCAGCAGAACAAAAAGAGAAGGCTGGCGGTCACCCACGCCGAAGCCCGACCGCCATTGCCAGCCCCATCAGCACCGAAACAACCCCGAACCCGGGCGCCTCCATCGGTGCAGGCGTCGATGCGGGAGCCGCCACCGCAATGACTGTGGGCAGACCCGGCGATGCCGCCGTCACCTCCAGTTCGATCGTTCTGTTCGTCTTCTCCACGAGGGCGCCGGTCGAGTTGTAAGCGCTCACCGAGAGCAACCACGTTCCCGGCGGCATCGCCGCAGTCCCGGTGAACGCATGCCCGAACTCATAGTTGGCATACCCGACGTACCCGTCCTCGAACTCCCGCACCAGGCAGTCGGTAAACGTGAACGTCCCGAGCGTCATGTTCTCGTAGACATATGTCAGGATCTGGTCGTCAAGGACGTAGCGCCAGGCACTCCCGGCGCCCGTCAACGTCGTTGCAATCGGCCGGGTCACCCCGTAAAACGTCAGGTTTTCGCCCTGTACGATCGTCACTCGCCCCGGCGTCGTATCGACGGTCTTGGGGCTGTCGTTCCCGGTCATGCTGAAGAAGTTCTCACGCACCGGCCCGTCCGTGATCTCCGCACGGGTGTAAACGATACGAGTACCGGCGGGGTATGCCACCAGCCTCCCGGTCAACGACTCTGCCGCTGATGTCGTCCGGTTGACCCACGTTATCGAAGGCTCGCCGATGTCGTAGTGCGTGAACGTCGTATGATCAGAGTCCTCCAGGCCGTGCATAAGGATCGCAGCAAGTTCGACCTGCAAGGTCGTGGAGGTGTTGCCGATGTTGTAGATCAGGCAGTTGTTCTGTGCGCCAGCGACGGTATCGACCGTCGTCCCCGGAAGACCGTTCACCACCTCGATCACGTTGTTTGCCTGCCACCGGTCCGGGATCTCGTATCCACCCTCACCGCTCCTGAAATATCCCGGGAACCAGTCGATGTAGACCCGGAGCGGCGGCGTCTTCTCCTCCGCCCAGCCGATCACACTCTGCTTGTTCGATTCGGGGCGGAACACGCCGAGTGACGCATGGGTCTTTCCGAAAACGATCTCTTTTTCCACCCGCTCTCCGGCGAGATCCCCGTCCAACCCCTCCACGATCAGCGTGTAGGTTCCGGCAGTCAGATCCCATACAATCGGCTCAAGCTTCCCGCTGCTGATATCGGTATAACTCCCCATCCCCCGGGTCACGCCGCCCTGGACCAGGGCAAGATAGTAGGTGTCGGTCATGAGCACCTTGTTGCTGCCGTTCTCAACCCCCCCGGGCTCGGTGATGACGTCGGGAGCAAGGAGACCGCCCCACTTCTCCGGAACGAGGCTCATCTCCACCGAACTCTCCGGCGTGACGCCGGTCTCGTTGACGCAGCTTGCCACCGTGCGGATGACGGTGCCGTCACTGTCCTTCAGGACGACACGGATGTTCCCGGGATGATCGAGCGGTGCAGGAAAGAGACCGTAGACATAGAAATCCCGCATCTCGGCAAAAACAGCCTCGTTCACGGAAGGTTCCGTGATGACGAGGTTCCCGGCAGGCATGGCGGTCACGGCAGATCCAGCCGACATCGCCAGGATGAGGATGGCAAGAGCGATCTTCAGGGGTTGCGGTACAGACATGATTGAGAAAAAGACATCCAAAACATTAAATATACCGAAACTGAAAAGCAACGACCGGAGGAGACACAGAGAAAACCCGGGATATCGATAGCTTATCCGGGTACAACGCGCGATTCATTCTTCCCGGGGTACAACCCTCCGCCGCCGGCCGTACTCAGGGTTCAACCATGCCAGGCAGCAGGCCGCGGGGATACCTCATGGCTGCTCCCACGGCGGGGCAGTGCCGGCACCGCCCGTCCCCCGGCACCACAACCTATATGACCCGGAGAGTCGGAATGCCACTATGATACACCATGAAGTTAAGCGCAAGAAACCAGCTTCCCGGGAAAGTCAAGGCCATACACGAGGGTGCCGTCACCGCTGAAGTCATCATAACGCTCGATGGCGGCGGCGAGCTCACCGCGGTGATCACGAAGACATCCGTGGAGAACCTCGGGCTGACCGTCGGCAAGAAGGTCCACGCCGTGGTCAAGTCGACCGAGGTCATGGTCGCCATCGACTGAAAACCCAACCCTCTTTTTCCCCTGCCCGGGGGCGGCAACGCATAAATAGACCGGCAACCGCTCAGGCATACCCGCCGTGGGAGCAGCCATGGTACAGGAACGCCCGCCCCTGCTGACCGCAGTCGTCATCTGCATCCTGCTCACCGGTACCGCCGCCGCTTACGCACTCCTCGCCGGCGACGATGCACCCGGACAGCCGCCGGTCCCGGCCGGAACACCGGCGCGAGGTACATCCCGCACGTTCTCGATCGATGTCAGCCCGGCATCCACTACGGCCCGACCGGGCGAGACAATCCGGTATACGCTCACAATACACCCGGAAGGCGGATTTGCCGAACCCATCGAGGTCACGGTCTCCGCTACGGCGCTCGGCGGCGTATACCGTGAAGACCGGGATCTCGGCACGATCACCGCTCCCTACCCGCCGTTCACGAACGAGATCGCGGTTCCCGGGCTCCCGCCTCTCGTCTCCACCGCAACCGTGGACGCCGTGGTCACGGCAAGGGGAGGAGGTATCGTGAGGACCGGGCAGGTGCGCCTGGTCATCAAGAGATAGGGCACACACCCACACCACCCCGCGGAATCGTTCAAACCGGAGGGCGATCCAGGGCGACCATCACAGCCCCGGGAACGGTCACCGGGACCGGCTGCCAGTACAGGGAATTGAGAGAATCTCAGTGAAAAGTGGGGGATCATGTGAACCCCTTGATTTCCACTGGAGATTTTAGCCGGTTCCCTTGAACTGCCCGGAGAAGGCGGACGGCACCACGGTGCCCGGTTCATGACACGGGTATCCGTCACGGCGCTCCAGGAGCAAATTGAGCACGATGGCCGCTTATTCCTCCTCCGTATCGAACCAGACAGGATCGGGGCAGTCCGGCAGCCCGCCGTAGTTGATGGTGATCTCCTCGCCCCTCAGGATGGGGCGGTGGGCTGATATGCGGATCTCGCCCTGCAGATGGTCGCAGGTGTGGACCGCGTTCGCATGGTAGGAATGGTTGTAGAGCGACCCGTAGCCCAGCGCCACCGCAGCAAGGTCCCCGCACTCCCCCCACGCGAAGTAGTAGTTGTAGAGGTGTGTCCGGTCGAGGAGCCCCTGCTCATCCGCGCCCCCGAGCACAATCACAGGGCAGACCTCGATCAACTCACCGGCCGCAAGATCCCTCCGGGCGAAGACCCCACGCCCATGACAACTCGTCCGGCCGACGTATACGGTCTGGAAAGGGTGGACAACCCCGTCCGTCCTCACAGCATCATCGATCATGATATCGCTGCAACTCCGCACATGAACTACCATGGTGAGCTCTCTTTAGAGAAAAAGGATACGGCCAGTCAGCCGCGATACAGATGGATGAAGGTCTCTCCTCCGCCGGGACGGGAGGGGTGAGCGAAAAAAGTTGCATCCAGACACAACATCGGTTCGCCGGGAAAAAAGGACAAACATAGGCATCATCGTAGCACGCGACCTCGATAAGTGGATCGGGGTTCTCTTCGCGATCGACTGTATCTCATTCCAGGTCAGAGAAAGAGAGATTTACAGGTTATTCTATCAAAATAGAGTGGGAAAGACAACGACAACGAAAGTGATCCAGCGCATCCCCCCAAAAAATCCAGTAGCATTTTCGAGGTCTTCGGCATGGATGTGGATGTCTACTCGCGCCGTATCAAAAATCGCCTCGGGGAGGTGCTGCAGGAGAATAACCTCGACCCGGACTTCTCGGCATACCGGAACCTGCTGGTCCACCGTCCGCCACTTTGGTATCCCAAGAAGGGAGGTACCTCAACCATGCAGATGGTCTGCACATACGAAGCTGCCTTCCGGCATATAGGTGAGGCCCGGGTATCCGGGAGAATCATCCCGGGAAATGAGGGGGGTGCGTGCCGGGAGGTCACATGATATGAAATCCTCCCATACGGAGGCCATTTTCCGCTACCTGACAAATTTCAGCGCAATGCTTTTATCGACACCACCCTACCGAGAGATCATCCAGTTATGTACACAATGACCGTTCTCTTTTGCAGATCTGCCGAACACCAGCTCTATTCCGGAAACGGAATCAGGAGATGTGGACTGGCATGATCGACGATGCCCGCACCGATGAACCACCTGATAGCAGGCGTACGGAGAAGCACCGGAACAGAAGGACAGTAGGACCTGTTCCGAACCTTGAAGATCACGTAAAACCCGATTGGTGGAGAAACATCTTCAACCGCCTTTACCTGAAGACCGACGGCGATGTTGTCGACGACCCCGGGATCACCGGGAGAGAGATCGACCGGATCACCCGGATTCTGGACCTCCAGCCTCACGAGAAGGCCCTCGACCTCTGCTGCGGCCAGGGCAGGCATACCCTCGAACTCGCACGCAGGGGCTACAACGCTGAAGGACTCGATCAGTCGCACTACCTGATCCAGAGAGCGCGGTCGACCACGAAGAAAGAGGGGCTCCCCGTCCGATTCAGGGAGGGGGATGCCCGAAAGCTCCCGTACCGCACCGACACCCACGATGTCGTCCTCGTCCTTGGAAACAGTTTCGGCTACTTCGACTCCGTCGAGGAGGATCTGCGGGTCCTCACCGAGATCCGGCGTATCCTCAAACCCCGGGGGAGGGTGCTCCTCGATGTCGCCGACGGCGAGTACCTCCGCGAGCATTTCCAGCCGAGGTCGTGGGAGTGGATCGACGATGGCATGTTCGTCTGCCGTGAGAGATCACTCTCGTTTGACGGACGGCGCCTGATATCCCGCGAGGTCATCACCAACGTCGAGAAGGGCGTCGTGGCCGACCAGTTCTACGCCGAGCGCCTCTACACCCCGGAGGAACTCCGGCAGCTCCTGGAGCGGGCGGGGTTCTCCGGCATCGCTTTCCACGAGATGGCGACTGAGTCGCAGCGCAACCAGGATCTCGGCATGATGGAGCGCCGCCACATCGTCACCGCGCACGTCAGGAAGGAGTGGTCGGCAACGAAGACGAAAAACCGGGAAAAGGCAAAACACGTCGCGGTGCTCCTCGGCGACCCGTCCAAGCCCGACGCCCTGAAACCCTCCTGCACGTTCGATGACGACGACTTCTACACCATCGACCAGATGAAGGCGGCGCTGCAGGAACTCCCCGGGTACCGGTTCACCTACCTCTGCAGACACGATACGCTGATCCAGGATCTCCCGAAGCTGAAGGGAAAGGTGGACTACATCTTCAACCTTTGCGACGAGGGATTCAACAACGATCCGAAAAAAGAGCTCCATGTGCCGGCACTTCTTGAGATGTACGGGATACCTTACACGGGAGCCGGCCCACAGTCGCTCGCGTTCTGCTACGACAAATCGCTCGTGCGCGGGATTGCAAAGGAGATGGGGATCCCGGTGCCGGAGGCCTGTTTCATCAAACCCGGCGATCGCACCTACGATGCCGGCATGAAATTTCCGGCGATCGTCAAGCCGAACACGGGTGACTCCTCCTACGGCATAACGGCGAAGAGCATCGCCCACAACATCGAAGAGCTCTCCGATATCATCAGCACACTCCGGATGATGCTCGGCTACGACTACTCGCTCCTCGTCGAGGAGTTCCTCACGGGGAAGGATATCAGCGTCGGCATCATCGGGAACCCGTCGGGGTACAGCACGGTGCTCCCGATCACCGAGGAGGACTACTCCGCGCTTCCCCCTGAACTCCCCCGCATCTGCGGCTACGAGGCGAAGTGGCTCCCGGACTCACCGTACTGGAAGATCACGTCGAAATCGGCGGATCTCCCCGAGGAGACCGAGAAGATGGTCGTGCGGTGCTGTCTTGCCCTCTTCAAACGCCTGGAGTGCCGTGACTACTGCCGGTTCGACTGGCGTCTCGACGAGCACGGCAACCCGAAACTCCTCGAGGTCAACCCGAACCCGGGCTGGTGCTGGGACGGCCACCTCGCCAGGATGGCAAAGTACGCCGGTCTGACGTACTCCGAGATGCTCGGCCGGATCCTGAGAGCCGCGGAGGAACGGTTCGGGATGGAGACGGAACGGGATACGCGTGAGACCGGTAAGGACCGCCTCCCGTTCGATCTCGGCCAGGAGACGGCCTGACCCCATAATCTTTTTGTCCATCCGGGCAGGCCGGCACCCATCAGTATAAAATAGCCTCCGGCACATAGATCAATTATATGGCCGATGAGTGTCGGACCGCGAGGATCCACGGCAGGGAAGTTCCCAACGATCCTGAGCAGTTACGCAAGATCAGCGAGCACC
>LSQX01066625.1_pt2 | contig 15605 bp, 16 predicted proteins | sample 654561 | NCBI WGS metagenome assembly LSQX01 (sample SAMN04489861, study PRJNA283612) | anaerobic digester metagenome | isolation source: 4 biogas reactors fed with cattle manure at either 37C or 55C with and... | place: Denmark: Kongens Lyngby | collected 2014 | reverse complement strand
GTATTCATAACAGAGGATAAAAGTGTATATATAACTGAAGGGCTAAAAGACAGATTCACGCCAGAATCTGAAGATTTTTTATTCGAATATGTATATAAATAAACTTACCAGTAGCGATCTATAGTTTCTGAAACTGTTTTAACCCAGTTAGTCAGATGAGATACATCTCTACTTATTGTTGAAATATCCTTTATAACAAACTCACATGGAGTGTTATTTCTTTTACATGCTAAAAGTATTTTTTTTATTTCATCCTTAACAGGCTGAGGGTCAAATACAGATTGAGAAACATAAGCAGGATTTGGTTTGGCAGAAAGAACATAATCCTTTCCCATTGCATCTGCCGCTATATCAGCATCAGCCCATGGGGTTATCGATATTCTTCTCAAGTTTGAAAATTCCCTTAATATATCTATTTTCTTATCAAGCGGTTCACAGCAACCGTAATATGTCAGTCCGCATTGGTCAAATAACCTTTTCATATATTGGATATCAAACTCACTATGCATATCAGGAGATACTACAGCAAAAATCTGTGCCATTCCCCTTCCCCAGACTTCCTTTGAAGATACCTTTTCTTTTGTTACATCTTTTATTGGTAGCTCATAAGTACATGCAGGTGTGCAGTGAAGATAATATGCATCAGTTTCCAGAATATTTAGCTTTTCATACTGACTTATAGTCTCTTCATGATATCTTGTAAATTTGTCCATCATCTTATGCATAAATTCAGGTCTGTCATATATGTCTATAAGACAGTTCTCCACACCATGATATCTTGGAAGCTCGTCCCACATATTAAACATAAGCTGGTATCCTCCAAGTTTTACATCCATTATTCCGTCAAAAACATCATGCGCTGCCTGTAAAGCTCTTTTTGTTGATTCATCATCCACCTCAATAACAGGCATCTTGATCCTTTCAAGTGATTCTTCATCTGGCAGAATGTCATGATATTCGTGTGCACTTATATCTGTACCGGTTGTGGAATTTATTTTAACTTCTTCAACATTGAGTCCTATTCCTGTACTTTTTGTCCTTATTTTAACCTTGTAATACGGATGTATCGCATAATCTCCTTCAAAATACTTAAACTGATAAAGATTTCTTTTAATGCCTCTTTCAATTCCTCTGTAAGCATCAGTTTCACAGTCAAGTTTAAGTTCATCCTGATTTTCCAGTTCTCCCCATGGAACCTCAAATACAAGTATAGGTGGTCTTACCATTTCAAGATTGTTCAGTTTTCTGTATTGTTCAGGTCTTTTTAAGTTATTATCACTAAATGCTATCTCGGAATATTTTTTTGCATACTCTCTTAACCTTGATAATTCTGTTTTCATTTATTAAGATCCTCCAAAATTTTTAAAGCTTTCACGATTTGCTCTTTCGTTGTCGCAAAACTTGTTACAAACCGTATAACTATTTCATTTTCTGATTTTTTATAAAAAGTCTCAAAAGTTATTTCCTTAGATAATTTGGTCAGTTGATATTCATTGACAATAACAAAAAGCTGGTTGGTCGAGGATTCATATTCCATATCATATCCCGCTGCTAATATGCCTTCTTTCAATATTTTAGTCATATTATTCGCATTTTTTGCTAAATCTAAGTATAATCCATCATTGAACAGTTCGTAAAATTCCATTCCGATTATAAAGCCTTTTGCATACATGCCTCCACCGTTTTTAATACTATATCGGAAATCTTTCTTTAACTGTTCATTACAAATAACAACAGCTTCTCCAAGCAGCGCACCGTTTTTTGTTGCTCCTATACAGAATGCATCAAAGAATCCACATAAATCACTCCACTTGACATTGTTATATTCAGAACACATTGCAACACCCAGCCTTGCGCCATCCATATACAGATAAAGATTCAGTTTGTCACATAATTGTCTAATGTTTTTAAGCTCATCAAATGTGTAAATACTGCCTGTTTCAGTTGCATTTGAAATATATACAGCTTTTGGCATTACCATATGTTCATCAGTATGACTGTAAAAAGCTTTCTCTATAAGCTTAGTGTTGAGTTTTCCATCAATGCCTTCACAAACAATCACCTTATGTCCTGTAGCTTCAACAGCTCCTGTCTCGTGTACATTTATGTGTCCTGTATTACAGGAAATAGCAGCCTGATAGGGCCTTAATATATGTGAAAGAACTGTTTTATTGGTTCCTGTTCCATTCATCATAAAGTGAACATCAGCAGACTCGTTATTAAGCAGCTTCTTAATAACTAATGCTGCTTTGTCACTATAAACATCTAATCCGTATCCTTCGTTATCATAAAGACAAACATCAGACAAAGCCTTCAGTATCCTTGGATGTCCTACCTGGCTGTAATCGTTCCTTAAATTTATCATGCGTTTCTCCATACATTAATCTATACTGTTGATTCTACAATAAAATCATCATCAATGAAAGTCATGTATGATATAATTTAGAAGCTAATACACAAAGAAAGGATACGTGCAGTATGAAAGATATAAACGTAGGCCTTATAGGCTATAAATTTATGGGAAAAGCACATTCAAATGCATTTGCTATGCTACCTATGTTTTTTGATACCCAAGATAGAATAGTAAGAAAGGTAATTTGCGGACGTGATCAGAATATGGTATCCAAAGCAGCAGTCAAATTTGGTTTTAGTGAATCTATGACCTCTTGGGAAGAACTGGTAAAACGTGATGATATTCATGTTATAGATATAACAGCACCTTCAAACTTTCACAAAGAACCTGCAATAGAAGCTGTTGAGAATAAGAAACATGTCTTTTGTGAAAAGCCATTAGCGCTTAATTACAAAGATGCCTTAATGATGTTTAATGCTGCAAAAAAAGCAGAAGTAAAAAATCAGATAGGCTTCAACTACAGATTTGTACCTGCTATAGTTCTGGCAAGAAAAATGATTGAACAGAATAAGCTTGGAAGGATATATCATTTCAGAGGAGCTTTTTTGCAAGACTGGATTATGGATCCTGATTTTCCAAAAGTCTGGAGATTGGATAAATCAGTAGCGGGCTCAGGAGCATTAGGCGACTTAGGAGCCCATGTAATTGATTTAGCAAGATATCTTGTTGCTGATATTAACAGTGTATGTGCAATGGCAGAAACATTTATTAAAAAGAGACCAGCTGTTCAGGAAATGACTGGACTGTCAGCTTCAAAGAAAGACATTAACGCAAAAATGGAAAAAGTTGATGTAGATGATGCTGCAATCTTTATGATTAAATTCACAAACGGAGCATTAGGAACTATTGAAACAACAAGATTTGCCGGCGGTCATAAAAACGATATGTTCTTTGAAATAAATGGAGAAAAAGGAAGTATAAAGTTCTATTTCGAAAGAATGAATGAACTTCTGTATTACAATGCAGAGGATGAAGAAGGTTATAAGGGATTCAGGCTTATTCAGGCTTCAGAAGGAATTCACCCGTACATGCAGTCCTGGTGGCCTGCAGGTCATGTAATTGGTTATGAAAACACATTTGTACATGAATTCTATGAGTTCTTCCAAAGCATTTCTCTCGGGCATAATGCAAAACCTGATTTTTATGATGGAATGAAATGCTGCCAGGTACTTGATGCAGTTGAATTATCAATCAAAGAAAACTGCTGGGTTAGTGTAGATTCAATAAAATAGTTGATAAAGAGTGAAGTTATGAAATGTAAAAGATGCGGAAGTACTGATATACAGGCTATTCCCATTACATATGGAAAAATAAAAAGACGCGGTTGTCTTTCTACACTTTTTCATGTGTTTATGACCATTATTACTTTAGGGTTCTGGATTATTGTACCTCTAATACAAGGCGGGTCAAAGGGCAAAGTGAAAACTAAAATCAGATTTGTATGTATGAACTGTGGAAAAAAGCAATAATAAACACATATACAGTTAGTACCTGTTGAACAAATTTATTATTAATATTAGCTTTTTTTTAATTAGCATATATCCCTTCAACTGCTTGAAATTAGTCTATTAAGATGTTACTATTCAATAAATGAAAAGGGAGCGGAATATGATAATAGATATTCACACTCATGTTTTTCCAGATGAGTTAGCACAAAAAGCAAAAGATACACTTTTAAAGAATATAAACTACAGATATGAACCTGTCACAAATCTGACAAAGGATAGTCTAATAGAAAAAATGAACTTATGGGGTATCGATATCTCTGTTGTTCACCCTGTAATAACCAAAAAAACACAACTTAAGAACACTAATCTCTGGGCTCAAAGCATATCAGATGACAGAATAATTTCATTTGGAGGTATATATCCGCATACTGAGGATTATAAAAAAGACATTGATTTTGTATGTAGTTTAGGATTAACAGGGTTAAAGTTTCATGCTGAATACCAGAATTTTGAAATAGACAGTGCTGAAATGTTAAGAATATATGATTATGCATTCACTAAAGGTTTGATAATAATGCACCATGCAGGTGCAGATCATGGCATGCCTCCTCCGTATAAGAGCAATCCTAAAAAAATCGCATATGTTGCTGATCAGTTAAGAGGCGGAATAATGATTGCCGCTCATCTTGGTAGTCACAATATGTGGGATGATGTGGAAAGATATCTTATGGGTAAAAATGTGTATCTAGACACTTCAATGGGTTTTGAATATTACTCAGAAGAACAGTTTTTAAGAATTGTAAAGGCCCATGGAGCTGATAAGATACTTTTCGGTTCCGATTCTCCATGGAGTAATGCAAAAAATGAAATAGATACCATTAGCAGACTTCCTATTGATCAAGAAACTAAAGACATGATACTTGGCAATAATGCAAAAAGAATACTCAAGATAAATATATGAAAGAAGGAGAAATATGAACAGTCAGTAACTGTATCATACAATAAGAAATATGACTAATTCACCAATCAATTTTAATTACGCATTTGCAGAACCACACAGGATATGTATATGTCTTCCTGAATCCAGCAATAAAACTTTGTTTGACTGTACCAAAGAATCATTAATGATGCTATGGAGTGATGGAAACACAAAGAATAATCCTTTAGGTGCATACAAAAGGGTACGGATTGACTGGAAAGTCAAAATTACTGCTAAATGCAATGATACTCCTATGGAGGCAGTATCATGGGAAAGAATTGAAGGATATATTCCATCATTAAGATATAAGATGCAGGCTGAAGATACAGAGGTAGTTATCGATTGTATTGCAACCTCTTTGGGTGATGTTCTTAATATTTCAATAATCAATAATTCTAATGAATATAAGAATATATGTCTGGATGCTTGTGTTTTAGACAACACAGTAAATACTAAATGGGTTGATTTTGACTGCGAATTTAGTGTAGTAAACCCAATATTTAATGATGCATCAGACAGAATAGTCATTATGGACGCAAACATCACAAATAATATACCGAGAAGAAGAGAAGCAGTTTCTTTCACTTACTCACTTAAACCTAAAGAATCAGTTAAAAGCAGGCTGATTCGTCCTAATAAGAAGTACAATGATGATATAAAAGAACTAATAAATACTGATTGGGATTTATTATCTAAAGAAGGATTGAATGCATGGAAAGAAATAGTAAAAAAAGCACCAGTTTTCAGTCTTCCTGACCCAATAGTAGAAAATGCATATAAGGCATGCTTATGTGATATATTCGTAATGAGAGAAGAACAGGCAGATGGCAGAATTGCAGGACTTGCTGGAACTGAAATGTATAGAAGCGCTAATACCGGCGAACCCTGTTTTCAATCTCTGGCACTAGGTAAGTATGGTTTTTTTGAGCAGGCAAAAGAAAATATAGAGTTTGTCGCACAGTTTCAGATTGAAAACGGCTCATGGGAAGACGATAAGCAATGGGGTAAATATATGTGGGCTACCTCAGGATGGAAAAGCCACAGCATAAAACAATATTATCTAAGAACCAGAAACAAAAAATTTCTGGAAGAAAACTTTGAAAGAATGCTTCGTTCTGCAAAATGGTCCAAAGAACAAAGAGATAAGATAAAGCAGAAGAAAAATCCTGAAGACCCTGAGTGGGGACTTATGCCAAGAGGCATGGGAGACTGCGGATTAAAGGATAATGATGATCTTTTCGGTGTGTTTTACCCTCATAACTTCCTTCACTGTATGGGTATTGAAATAGCAGCATGGTCTGCTAAAGAATTAGGCAGAGATGATGAGTATGCTAGGCTTAATTCTGATTATCTAGATTACAAGGAATGCATTATTAAATCTTTAGATAAAGCTCATATAAGAGAAGATGATAAAAGCATATGGATAGGCAGTTCTCCAAACAATAAGTCTGGTAGCAGATGGGGTGTAGCTGATGTCGTTTATCCTTCAAATATCCTTCCAGTAAATCACCCATTAGCTGTTGGAACAATGAAAAAGCTTCAGAGTAATATAAGTCAAGGAGGTCTGCCTAAGAATCTAGGCTGGATACCTGATGGCTTATGGGTAGCAATTTCTCTTGATGCTATGGCATATGTTAACATTTTAGCAGGTAACGCTGATTTATCAGCAAACTATCTAATTGCTGCTATAAACCATGGAACCCCTTTATACACATGGTGTGAGGAAAGAACTGAGGAAAAAGGAGCTATAAAAATTACAGGTGACCTGCAACATGCATGGACTCCTATATGTATTACGCAATTTGTAAGAGACATGCTCATATCCGATCATCTTTTTAATGACGATATTCTACATATAACACCTGCAGTTCCGAGATATTTCTATAAAGATGGTAATACTATAGAAGTAAAAGATGCTCCCACATATTGGGGCAATATATCTTTTACAATTAAAAGAAACAATAATACAATAACATTCATTGCTGATTTGAAATCCTTTGAAAAAGCAAAAAATCTTCAACTTGACATACGGATTCCTGATAGTAATAAAAATATTATTTTGAAAAACTGTAAAGGTGCCAAGTGCTCCGTATCTTCTCAAACAGCGATATTAAAAACAATTGAAGATACCATTGAAGCAGTGTTTATCATTGAATAGAGTTATTAAAATTAGCTCTTATTAAATAATACTATTACTAATTTACAGCTATTGTATTTATACCGTATGATGAAAGAATTGATGCAAGATAAAGCATCTTTTCTTTTGTCGGAGCAACAAGATTCTTAGCCAGATACTCCATATCTATAGCTTCATATTTTGAACTTGCCATATTATGAAAAGGTAAAAGTTCTACCTTGGAGACTTTATCCAGTTTTTTTATAAATTCACCTATAGCATGCATATCTTCATCTTTATCATTTACCATCGGAATAACAGGAACTCTGATTATTATGTCTTTTGCTATATCATTTAAATGAACAAGATTATTTAATATCTTTTTGTTATTCGCACCAGTTGCTTGCTTATGTATCTTTTCATCCATACTTTTAATATCATATAGAAAAAGGTCAGTATATGGGGCTATCTCAATAAATTTTTCAAATGCTACATTACCTGCAGTATCAACAGCTGTATGAATCCCCTTCTCTTTACATGCAACAAGCAAGGCTTTTAAAAAAACAGGTTGCAACATAGGTTCCCCGCCTGAAAAGGTTACACCTCCGCTGTTATCTTGATAAAATAGTGCATCTTCCATAATTTCAGCCATTACATCAAATGCACTCACTGTTTTTCCTGCAATCACTCTGGCTTTTGCATAACATACATCAACACATTTACCGCATTTTATGCATAAATCCCTTGAAAATAAATAAGAATTACCATTTTTATGTATTGCATTCTGAGGACATACTGATATGCATTTGCCACAATGTATGCATTTATGCTTAAAAATTTGAATTTCCGGATGCAGATTGATTGACTCTGGATTATGACACCAGAAACATCTCAAATTACAGCCTTTGAAAAAAACTGTAGTCCTAATGCCCGGGCCGTCATGCAAAGAAAATCTCTGTATGTCAAATATGCATCCAAATGTTTTATTCATTGATTATCCTGTCTACTACAAGCTTTCTGAAATCCTCAGATAATAGAGCAAAATATGCGCAAAAACCTGTAACTCTGACAATAAGATCTGGATATTTTGAAGGATTACTATGCGCATCTAAAATCTTTTCTTTATCAAGTATATTTATGTTCATCAATGTACCACCCATTTTATTTAAATATACCGATATAAAATTCATCATGTTATTTATGCCGTTTTCACCTTTTATTGTAATTGGATTAATTTCCAATTGTATTGGTACAGTATTTCCATATCCGCATTGCACAGATGCAACAGCTTTTGCCATAGCAGTCAACGCTCCGCTGTCTTTAAAACCAGGAAGAGGATTCGCGCCGTGTGATATAGGCGTATACGCAAGCCGTCCATTAGCAGTCGCACCCACTGCTTTACCCATTGGAATTGTATTAGCCCATGAAAAAAGACCTGGTATCATGTTGTGTCCATTAGGAGTTGGAGACTTCTTNNACAAATTCATTTACAATTTTTACTGCAAATCGATCTGCTGTTGTTCCTCCATATCCATAATGAGATGAATTTTTCATCATAAGAAAAATTTCTTGATAACCTTCATAGTTATTTATTATGGCATCATGTATCTGTTGCCAGTTAAGCTGTGATTTATCTTCAATACGTTCTTTTAATGCAGCAAAACTATCTGCTACTACTGCTAAACCTGCTCCATCAACGCAAAGATTTATATATTCCAACCCCCCATTAGAAGCATCCAAACCCTTCTCAATTGGACCATGACATAATAAATCCATTAAAAGCTCAGGAAATACTTCATGCATATGCTCAATTTGAAAATCCATTCCCTGTGCAGTAACTGCTACTGCTCTTTCTAGATGCTTAGTAAATAATTGCCACAATAAATTTACTGATGCCTTTTTATTTTGCTCTTCCATCATCTGTTTGTAGGCAGCATCAAAAACAGCGACAAAATTTATCTTTACTATATCATTAAGTGTATATTCTTTTCCTGGTATCGCACACCAATGACATCCGCATTTGACCCGACTTACAGCAAGTTCTTTTGAATATCCATTTTTTATGAATCCTTCGACCATTGCCTTATCTGATATAAAATTAGGAGAACCAGTTCTATCTTCCAATAGATATTTAACAGCTTTGCGGAAAAACTCTTCATCTATGTTTTCATGAACTCTTACACATACACTGGCAGGTATCTTCATTTTATGAACTGCTTCTAAAACAACATGAGAAAGTTCATTTGTGTTATCTTTCCCAAACTCATCACAACCGCCAATCTGGCAATAAGCATTATCGATTATAAGGAAGTTGCAAATATAGAATATAGCCTGTTCTTTAGTTAAAATCCCCTTCTCTATATCATTGTCATAATACGGTTTAAGAATTCTGTCAATATCTCCAACTGCACTAGCACCGCCATTGTACATATTGCCGCATACCAGATACCATGCCATCCATTGAACTGCTTCATGAAAAGTTTTAGCTGGTCTTTTTAATAGTTCCTCGTTCATTTCTGCAAGCATTAAAAGATTGTCAGCTTTATCGATATCTTTTATATCTGCTGCAACTTGACGGGCTTTTTGGATATGCCTTTTAATGTATTCAAATATACCTTCTACACATTCATTCAAGCCTTTATAAAATTCTATTTTTGAAGAATCACCATCTTTTTCGTATTTTTTAATTTTTTGCTTAATACCTTTAAATCCAAGTTTCAATCCTAAAGAATAATCTGGTAAAAAATGATGCACCCCACCTATACCATGTACAATATCATATAACTTCTGCTCTTTATGTAAATGTTCATAATTAATATCAGGATTCCATAAAGGCTTTTTATATTCTAGAAGCATAACCATCCAGCTTCCAAGAAGACCAGCATTTTCGTCTATTGTCACAGGATGTTCATGTAAAAGTTTTTTATAATTCATACCGCACGCATATGGTCCAAAAAAACCACTGCTTTCATGATTTGGTACAGGAGTAAAAATAAAACTGTCAGGCGCAACAAGATTTCCGCGATCATCCATGTCCTGAGTTCTTCCGAATTTTGCATACTTTTTTTCAGTCTGATTTTTTTTAGATGATAATAAAGCTTCAAGTCTGCCAGATAAAGTAAAACTGTTCCCCATTTTTCCATCCTTCAAATATATTTTCACACCTAGAAGTAATCATATCATTAAGCATAATATTGTCAATAATAACCAACTAGTATACTGCTTTATTAACGCATTCATACCCATAATCCAAATATGTCATAAGATTGTTTATATATTTTTGTGTAGGCTTTGGATATTCCATAAAACCAGCTGACGGACACAAAATAAATCGTCCGCTCTCTTTACCGCTTTGAACGCATGAATGTATTGATTCTTTTAATTTCTCTTCTGATTCAAGTAGTATATCCTGTATTTCAATATTACCTTCCAGTCCTATCCGTCCTTTAAATGTTTTTGCTGTTTCATTTAAATCTACATCACCATTTTTAGGAGGCTCCAAAGGATTAAGTATATCCACTCCCATAAGTATATATCTTTCAATCAGTTTTCTGACCTTTCCATGACAATGCACCCATACATAACTTCCTGCATTATGAACCATATCACAAATCGGTTTGTCATAATTGAAACAGAACTGTTCAAAATCATTCTCTGACATTAAAGGCGGTGTCAGAAGTTCAGGTCCAACCCAGCAAAAGGGTACATTCACTTTGTTATCAATTGCTCTTTTAACCTGATTGTACTGTCTTTTTGCAAATGTATCCAGCACCTCCAGTACAAGATCCCTGCAGTCATAACTGAAATATGCAAGATTCTCTGATCCAGTCAAACGTTGCAAAGCATAACCTATGTGATCTATCTCATACATTACTATACCCCTGTCATTTAAGTTCTGCTGTTTATATTCAATATTATCAGAATATGGAAAAGGTTCATATTTCATGGAAAGAATCTTTTTTAAATCCTCAGGCTCTTTTACAGGATATTCAATTGTATATCCTGGCTCGTCAAATTTCGAAATCATTTCAACATGTCGCAAATCACCCATAGGCGTATGATATACAGTATGCCGTTGCACCCATGAATCATTGTTAATTTCTACATATTCCCTTGTAATATCAGGTAACTGTCCGCAATACATATTGAAAGGAGATCTTGCCTCAATAAATAAATCAGTAATATCAGAAGCCTTTTTTGCAACAGGTTCATACATCGGATTTAGAAGAAAATCACCTTTTTGGTATTTCCATGCACCCCATAGTTTAATAGCAGGTCTGTCGACCTGCTTATTTTGAAATATCCTCATTATTCTTTCTTTTGATGTTAGTGACATATATACCGCCTCTGTTTCAGTTAATATGATTATGCCTTATTTTGTACAATCATACAACTGATATTGAGGAATTTTTGATTTTTACTTTTCCGGTGCAGGAGCTTTAACTACAATAAGTTCAAGTGTTTCATCATTTTTATTTCCGACATTCATTTTTACTCCTTTTGGTATCTTTAAAAGAGTTCCTTTTACGTATTCATTTGGTTTTTCGTCACCAAGGCCGATTGTTAATGTTCCTCTTACAACTGTCATATAAACATTTGAATTTGAGACATGTTCTGGAAGGCCTTCTTCTTTATTAAATACCATGTGTATATAATGCAGATTATCATCAAATATAACTTTTTCAACTGCTTTTGTATTATCTGTAGACAATTTAAATATCTGTTCTATCATATAACTACCTCCAATATTATTTAACAGTATTATATTTCACAATGACAGAATTTGCAGTAACAAAGTTACCATAAATTCATTCAAAACTACTGCTTTGCATTGTTATATAGGATTGAGCCCTTCAGGCAGACATCCTTACAGTTAGTACACTGATGACAAATATTAGGCGTAATAGTGGCCTTTTTTGTTTCTGATGATACTTTTATAGCGTCTGAAGGACATGCTTTTTCACACAACCTGCACCCAATACAGGTTTCTTTATCAACTTTTTTCGAAAAAAGCGGTTTTCTACCGAAAATACCCTGTAATGTGCCAAATGGGCATATAAGGTTATGAAATACATGAGGCTTATATCTTAATGTTACAAGAAAACCTACTGCTATCCAAATTGGTATTATTGGCAAATCGATTTTCAAAGCTTTTTTGAAAATTAGCATTAAAGCAATACTTAATGCTAAAAATATCCATGCAAAAACACCTGAAGACAACCATTTGGGCGTTTTATCTGTTTGAATACTCATCTTTTTAGATAAAAACTCAGCTGGCCCCATTACAGTATTAATAGGACACATAAAACCACAATATATTCTGCCAAAAAACAATGCCAATATAAGGCTTAATCCATATAAAGCCAGCCATATAAAAGGTTTGCCAATCAGCATCAAGAATAAAAATATTCCAAAAAATGCTATCCTTATTACCGTTATCCAAGTCTTGTTCATAAATACCTCCACATTTTGTATAAGTATACTTTATTAAGATATGTAAATGTGTTACATTGGTAACACATGGAGGATGACATGATAAATGATCAAAATATAATAACGAAAAATATATCAAATACAAAATATGAGCAACTATTATCAAACAATATAATTCGCTTTAAGAAGTATTCTAAAGGCAACTTTATTCATATGGAAAATGACTTATGTACTCTTCTTGAAATTATAATTGAAGGTAATGTTTCAATTGACAGAATAGATGAAGAAGGAAATGTTATGTGTATTGCGAAATTTACAAAAAATGATATCCTGGGAGGTAATCTGCTTTTTTCCAGAACACCTGCTTACCCTATGAGTATTATTGCAAATACTGATGTTACTATGCTGCAAATAAAAAAGGATGATCTTTTCAATCTGATGTGTCATTATCCTGATTTTTTGAAAGCATATCTTGAAAACATATCTGATAACGCATTTATTCTCGGAGACAGAATTAGAGGGTATGTGAAAACAACATTAAGGCAGATTCTTACTAATTATTTAAAAAAACAGTCAAATATACAGAAAAGCAATACAATAAAATTAAACATGACAAAAAAGGAACTTGCTCTCCTATTGGGAGTTCAAAGAACCTCTCTTTCCAGGGAGCTTGCAAAGATGCGTAATGATAAACTAATAACCTTCAATAAAAATGAGATAAAGATAATAAATTTTGAAAAAGATTATTGACATATGTCATTAATGGTGTATGCTAATAGTATCTGACATATGTCAGAAATGAAACAGGAGGTTATAGAAATGCCAAAATTTGACGGAACAGGACCAATGGGTATGGGTCCAATGACCGGTAGAGGATTAGGATATTGCACAGGAGCAAGACGTCCTTTAGGTGCAGGTTATGGTGGAGGTTTTTACGGCAGAGGCAGAGGAGGCGGGTTTGGATACAAAAGAGGATTTTTCGGATATTCAAGACCTGTATATTATGACAATCCTCAATATGCAGAAAAGCCTTCAAAAGAACTTCTATTGGATCAGAAGAAGTATCTCGAAGAAGAACTTGCATCTATCAATAAACAGATAGATGAGTTAAAATAAACCTTAAGGACAATTAAGAACAAGAAAGGTTATCTATGGCAAGACCACGAAAATGGCGTACAGTATGTGACCTGCCCCAAATAAACCGTTTCGGGCCTATGTCTTCTGAAGATGTAGTACTCGAAACAGTGATAATGGCGGTAGATGAATATGAAACATTACGGCTTATTGATCTTGAAGGATTCACTCAGGAGCAATGTGCTGATCAGATGAATATTGCCCGAACAACAATACAAGGTATTTATAGTGAAGCTAGAAGAAAACTTGCAGATTCTTTAGTAAATGGAAAAAATCTGGTAATTGAAGGTGGCGACTATATGTTATGTAATGGAATGGGCCGAGGATGTCAGATGCAAGGTTGCAGACGACACAGACATGGTAAGGGGCACAACAATGAATTTTAGGAGGAATATATGAAAATAGCAATACCGGCAGATGAAAAAAAATTAGATTCACAAGTATGTATATCTTTTGGAAGAGCTCCATATTATTTATATTATGATTTAGAGAGTGATAAAGCTGAATTCGTAGAGAATGTAGCAGCTAGTGCTCCTGGCGGAGCAGGAATCCAAGCTGCCCAATCAATAATTGACAATAAGGCTGATGTTCTTTTAACTCCAAGATGCGGTGAGAATGCAGCCAGAGTAATTCATTCATCTGGTATCAGAATGTTTAAAACAAAATCCGGATCAATAAGAGAGAACATCGAGGAGTTTAAAAACAACAACCTTGAATCTCTATCTGAAATACATCCTGGTTTTCATAAACACGGGTAATTAGTATTATGAAAATTGCTGTATTAAGTGGCAAAGGAGGAACTGGCAAAACCTTTGTCACCGTAAACCTTGCTTATGCGAACAATAATTCTGTGTATATTGATTGCGATGTTGAAGAACCAAATGGACATCTGTTTTTTAAACCCAAAATCAATAACAAAAAAGATATCTGTGTTAAAATACCTGTTTGTAATGATGACTTATGTGATGGATGCAAGAAATGCGTTTCATTCTGTGAGTTCCATGCATTAGCATATATAAATAATAAACTTATGCTGTTTGATAAAATCTGCCACTCATGTGGTGGATGTGAAATTATCTGCCCGCAAAAAGCGATATCAGAAACTGATAAAGTAATAGGACATTATGAATATGGCTATTCAGGTAAAACTTTTATAAAAACTGGCTATCTTAAGACTGGAGAAACCACAGGAATTCCTATCATTAAGCAATTATTAAAAGATGATATTAACAGTAAAGATAAAGATATATTTATTGACTGCCCTCCAGGAAGCTCTTGTTCAGTTATAGAAAGCATAAAAGATTCTGATTACTGCGTTCTGGTAGCTGAACCTTCTGTTTTTGGAGCTCACAATCTTCAAATGGTACATGAACTGGTTAAGATTTATAACAAGCCATATGGAGTAGTATTGAATAAGTGTACAAAAGAATATAATCCTTCCTATGAATACTGCAAATCTAATAATATAGATATTTTAGAATCAATTGATTTTGATAAAGAGTTAGGATTATTGAACTCTAATGGATTTATTGCAGCCAAAGAGAGTACTTTTTATTTCGACTTATTCGTTTCTTTACTTGAAAAAATAAGCAAAGGAGCAAAAATATGAAACAGCTTTTGATACTCAGCGGTAAAGGCGGAACAGGAAAAACAACAGTGGCTTCAGCATTTATATCCTTGGCAAAAGCAAAAGCATACGCTGACTGTGATGTAGATGCTCCGAATCTTCACCTTGTTAACCATAATGATGAAACTTATTCAACAAAAGACTTTTACGGTTTAAAAAAAGCAAATATAAATCCTGATGTATGTATAGGATGCGGATTATGTTATGACCATTGCAGATTTGATGCAATTATTGAAGGCGATAAATACAGTGTCGATATAAACGCTTGTGAAGGATGTGCGGTATGTGGTCTTGTCTGTCCTGTAAATGCAATTACAATGGAGCCTAACATTGTTGGAGATTTGATGTTATATAAAAATAAAAAAAGAGTGTTTTCTACTGCAAAGCTTCATCCAGGTAACGGCAATTCCGGTTTACTAGTGAGTGAAGTAAAAAAACAGATGAAAGATAACTCC
>LSQX01235182.1_pt1 | contig 15606 bp, 13 predicted proteins | sample 654561 | NCBI WGS metagenome assembly LSQX01 (sample SAMN04489861, study PRJNA283612) | anaerobic digester metagenome | isolation source: 4 biogas reactors fed with cattle manure at either 37C or 55C with and... | place: Denmark: Kongens Lyngby | collected 2014 | reverse complement strand
CCTTCGGGCAGTATGCGCCAAGCTTCCATGGCATGTCCTGAATTTGCCGACGCCTCGGCAATGGTTTTGGGTGCCAAGGCATAAAGATAGCTTATTGCTGTCCCGGCACGGACCTGTTCCGCGCTTCCATTAAGCTGATCCCAAGCAATGATGCCTTCTTTTGTCCAATCCCAGGCAAATTGAGCCATTTGGGCAAAAGAATCGGTTGCGTAATAATTAGTGACTTCAGAACTCTTGGTCGGGTTCATCAGGACCCCGAGCCCGTCATCGGTCATCGGGTCAATAAAGCAGTTGTCGTCAAAATTAACCAAGGCCACACCGAGCGCCGGTCCTTGGTTGCCGCCGGCTAACGGTGTCATTTCCGGATATTTTTGCTTCAATATCCTCAGAGCATCACCCAGCTGATCAAAGTTCTTGATGGTTTTGAGATCAATATTGCTCTCATGGATCAGATCCTTGCGGAAAACAATACAGGTATCGGCTGCGATGTCCTTGAGATTCGGCAGAGAATACTGCACATTGTTGATTTTCCCGCAATCTAAATAAGGACCCAGCAGATCTGCAATGTCGGCATAATATGGGGCAAAATCATCGATGGGCAGCAGGTAGCCATTGGCATAGAAACTCTGGTAGAGGAAAAGTCCTTGGAAAAGATCCAGCTGTTCACCGGTCGAAAGCATCAGATTAACCTTTTGAACAAAGTCGGCAATGGCAATTTCTGTAAACTCAACCGTTGTATTTAGCTTTTCTACAGTAATCTGATTAACTGCTGCGGTGACCTTCGCCATTTCGGCAGGGTTATTGCCCGATGTCATCAACAACATTTTGACCGTCAGCGGGTCGCGTGGCGGTTCNNATTTAGAAAACAAATCACATACTCAGCGTTTACAAGAATTCGGTACTTTTATTGCCAGCGAAAAAGAAACACTGATTCGTCGATTCTGGCATTCGCTATTGTTGGCAGAGCAAGAGCATGCGCTCGAGCAAATCGCCCGCGAGATAGACATTCTGGATTTGAAGTCAGATGTTGAGCACGACTATTTAGTCCTGCTTAACACGATCATCTCCCAAACCACCCGTCAGCGGGTCGCGTGGCGGTTCATCCTCGGACGGAGATGTCGTTGCGCCACCTGATGCGGTTGTTTGCGACGGTGTTCCGACCGTTGTGCCCGACCCGCCATCACAGGCGGCTGCCATGATCGCGATGCTTAACACCAATAGCAGAACAAGGATTGTATTCATCTTCCCTTTCATGTCATTTTCTCCTTTCCGTGAAAAAAACTTATGGTAGGATATCCATGCCCAAAGTCTAGCACAGCCTTGAATGTCAACTCTGTAATAATTCAGGCATTTATTGTCCTGTTTCAGCGGAGTACACAACACTTCATTTGGAATAATTAACAATTCCATGTATTATAACTAAAAGGTTATGATTCCCCTGAGGTAATCAAGCATGTCATTGATCCGCAAAAACTCTATCCGCAGGACCATACTATTCGGCCTGTTTGCCAGCCTGATTCCGCTCAACATCTTCTGCATTATCTATCTGCAGGTATTGATCGGCAAGATTTACGAGGATGTCGCCTATTCGTACCAAGTGCTGGCAGATGATGTGGCTCACCGCATCGACCATGAGTTAAATCGGGCAGGCGGCTTGCTGGCCAATCAATACGCCGCCAACCCGCTGATTAATCAAGTGGCGCGGACAAACGATGCCAACGAAATCTATCATCACACATACCGTTTAAACACCACGCTGCGCTCGTATATGCAAGGGTCCGAGTTTCCCGGAATCATGTTTGTTCTGGCCGGTGAAGAACCACAATACCAATTCAGTGCCGAATCAACCGATCGACTCAGCAACGGTTTTTATTACCGTAACTTCTTTGCTGATTTTTCGTCCCGATTACCCCTGATGCGACAAAACAGCTGGATTGTCATAAAACATGATGAACGGTCCTTTTTGGTCCGTGTGGTCGGACGCCAAGGAATTTATCTCGGCATGGTCATTTTGCTGGATGAACTGCTGACAAAATTTGCCGAGCCGAGTTTTAGCCAAGAACATATTTTTCTGATTGATGAAGAAGGTTTCCCTCTGAACAACGAGCAAGGATATCCCCTTCCCGACTCCAACCGATCCAACACCATAAACCGCTACGATTCGTTTAAACGAAATGGCGATTATCTGATTCTGACCAGCACGGTATCGACGGTCAATACTCGGTTGGTACACATCATCCCCGAGAAGGCTGTTGCCGCAAGCATTCACTTGCCGCAGATCATCTTGGTTGTTTTGGTTTCGGCGACGGTATTGGTGGTCTTCTTGGTCATGAGAGCATTAAATAGAACCGTCTTTAAACCGCTGAGCGCCTTGGAAAACACCATCACGAAAATACGCCAAGGCAGTTTTGAATCCAAGGTCGAGGATCGGGCAGGAACAGAAATACAGGGCGTATATGACACGTTCAATGCCATGATGGATGAAATACGTACGCTGAAAATTCAATCATATGAAGAACGGTTGCTCCAGCAGCAATATCATTTGCGCTATTTGCAATTGCAATTGGAACCGCATTTTTTCCAAAATTCATTAAAAGGACTCTACGCGCTGGCCGAAAACCGACGGTATCTTGATATTCAGGATATGCTCCTGCGCCTTTCGGAGCAGATTCATTATCTGGCGCATAGCAGCACGTCGTTGGTTGAACTGCGTGAGGAATTGATACATACGCAAAACTACATTGCCATTCGCCAAGCCAGCAGCGCCTTTCCGATTGAGTGCTCACTGTCGATCGACAACACACTTAACAATTGCCGAATACCGGTTCTGACCATTCAGACCTTTGTTGAAAACTCTATAAAATACGCACCGGTCAAAGATCGGCCGCTGGTCATCTCCATTCTTGTCTATCACACAACCGGTGAGGACTGCCCTCTGCTCAACATTCAAATTTCAGACAATGGCAATGGTTATCCGCAGGAATTGCTTGAACACATGAACCGCGAAATGCCGGAAGACTTCGAAAGCAAACATATCGGCATCGCCAATCTTAAGAATCGGTTGCGGTTGATTTATTCCGATCGCGCTTTCATTTACTTGTCCAATGCGTCTTCCGGCGGCGCCAAGGCCGAAATCGTCCTGCCGTTGGACCAGGCAGAAACGAGGGAGCCGCAATGAAAATCCTGATCGTCGATGATCAGATCAGCGTTGTTGAAGGCCTTTTGTCCGGAATCAACTGGGAAAAACTTGGGGTTTCCAAAGTCTTCGGTGTCCATTCAGCCCAAGATGCCCGGCTTGTTTTAGACCGAGAGCCGGTGGATCTGATCTTGTGTGATATCGAAATGCCAGTGGAAAACGGCATAGAGCTGCTTCGTTGGGTAAGAGAGCACCATCCGGAAACAGAGGCGGTTTTATTGACCGCGCATGCAAGTTTTGAATACGCCAAAGATGCTCTGCATCTCAATTGTTTTGACTATTTGGTGCAACCGATTCGTTACGCCGATCTGGAAGCCTGTTTGATCAAATTTCGTCACCATTTAGAAAACAAATCACATACTCAGCGTTTACAAGAATTCGGTACTTTTATTGCCAGCGAAAAAGAAACACTGATTCGTCGATTCTGGCATTCGCTATTGTTGGCAGAGCAAGAGCATGCGCTCGAGCAAATCGCCCGCGAGATAGACATTCTGGATTTGAAGTCAGATGTTGAGCACGACTATTTAGTCCTGCTTAACACGATCATCTCCCAAACCACCTTGATTAATATGTGGGATGAAGAAAAAACGGTCGTTGACATTATCAAAAAAATACAAAATCTATTTGGCAGAAAAAACCAAAGCCATCTGGTTGCCATTGATCGCGAACACTTTGTTCTGATTCTGCCGGCTGCGCCGCTTGTGAAAGATGGTCTGGATTATTTTTATCAAAACACGCGTTTATGGGTTGATGCTTGCAGTAAAAGCCTGAATATAGAATTAGCCTGTTATATCGGCCGGCCAACCCCATTGAATCAATTGCACAAGCAATACAAAGCCCTGAAAGATCTTGAGCGAGTTAATATTAGTCATTATGCGGATGTCTATGCGCTGGATAAAGCCGTAAAACCAAGATCTGTCGATGAATGCCGGTTTGCCGACCGCTGGCCGGAACATTTTGCCAATGGCAATCATGAATTGTTCCAACGCGAACTGGATGAACATATCGCTTCATTGGAAGCAAGTCAGTCAATCAATGGAAACACATTATTTATTATTCATCAAAGTCTGACCCATTCTTTTTTCAGTTCACTGAAGCTTCGGGATCTGCCGACCGATTTGTTGTTTCAGGACGACCATTATATGACTCTTTACATTGACGCAAGGCGTTCGCTGGAAAATCTTTATCGCTTTGTTGATTATTTGCTCGCGATCAACAACGAACAACCGAAATTGGTCAGTTCGGCCGAACTAACCATTGTTGAAAAGCTAAAACAGTATATCCAGTCGCATATCGACCGTCCTTTGACCCGCAAAGAGTTGTCGGATTTTATTTACCTGAGTCCCGACCATATCACCCATTTGTTTCGAGAAAAGACCGGTATTAGCTTGATTGAATACATCAACACACTGAAAATGGAAAAAGCTGCGGCGCTGCTGGCCGAAACAAATATGCCGGTCGGCCTCATTTCATCCAGGGTTGGGTTCACAAGCTTTTCGTATTTCTCAAAAATGTTCAAAAAGAAAACCGGCCTGTCGCCGGTTGAGTATCGCAAAAAACACGAGTGATCGCCGACGCAATATTAATGCCGTCTTTTGATTTCGACATCCAAGCGGGTGTTCATGTGTTCGCGTTTGTTCAGATCGATGGTATATCCCAAGTGGATCGAACCGCCGGCTTCGGTGATGGTTGATTGCACCAGACTGGTGTAAATTTCGACATCCAAATCACCGTATGGTGTTTCCATCCGTGTAATGTGGCGGTCGCCGGCCTTGAATGTCAAACGCATGTCATGACTCCCGGTCCGGATCAGAGAGACCGTTCCGTCGTCAGCAACACGCATCGTGGTCAGCGTTCCTTCCATTCCGGTGGCCTGACTTTCGTGGTAAACGATGTACCAGGCTAATTCCTCACGGAAAAGACGGCCTTCGGTTGTCAACCTGACGGCCTGTGGTTGATCATTCTGGCTCCATTGTTGTCCTTCAATGGTCAAGAGCACGTTGGGTTCCATGCAGGTATTCCTTTCAACAATCAGTACAATTCTATATTAACACGTTTGACGTCATCAATGGGCTTTTTTAGAAAAGCGCTGCCCATTTCCTGAAATTGATCGGTGCTGTCACTGGTGTAAAAACCGTACCAGGGCGGGTGTTCGGCCGGATTGATTAAGTCATGTTCGGTCAACGCTGCGCGAACCTGATCGGCCACGCGCCGACCTGCGTTAATCAGGCGGATAGCAGGGCCGGTTACCCATGAAATCGCCCCTACAAGCAACGGATAGTGCGTGCAACCCAACAGTAAGGTATCGATGTCATTTTCGATCAGCGGCGTCAGATATTCGGCGGCTATGGCTCGGGCAATGCTGTTGTCCCACCAACCTTCCTCCGCCAAACTGACAAACATCGGGCACGCCCGTTGGAAAATCGCGATGTTCGGGCCGGCAATATCGCGGATGGCCCGAATATACACCTCGCTGGTTATTGTGTTGCGAGTACCGATCACGCCGATGCGCCGGTTGTTCGTGGCTTGAACCGCGGCCTCGGCACCGGGGGTGATGACTTCGACAACCGGAACGCCGGCAATGTCCCGTACGATATCCGCGGCACAGGCGCTGACCGTATTGCAGGCAATGACAATGAGCTTAACCTGTTGCTCTTGCAAAAAACGAACAATCTGGCGGGTATAGCGGACGATGGTTTCCGGTGATTTATTACCGTAGGGCGTGCGGCCGGAATCGCCAAAATACACCGTGTTTTCTCCGGGCATCTCCTTGTTGATTTCCTTCAATACGGTCAGGCCGCCCAGACCGGAGTCAAAGATACCGATCGGACGTTTCGCGGCGCACATCAGACCAACTCCTGTCGGGAATTATTCCGGTGTTCCTCTATGGCCAGCCGGCATAATTTTTTCAGCAGCCGATCCAACGGAAGACCACTTGCCGCAAAGGCCTGTGGGTAAATGCTGATCGGAGTAAATCCCGGCAACGTGTTGATCTCATTGATCAGCAAACGCTGATCTTGACGATCCAGAAAAAAGTCAACTCTGGCCAATCCGGCACAGCCGAGCGCTTTGTAAGCTTTGAGCGCCAGACGGCGAACACGCGCCGCCACCGCCGGTTCGATCTCGGCCGGAATTGTTATGGTTGCGCCGTCGGGCATAAAGTATTTGGCTCGGTAATCATAATACTCGACCTGGCTGCTGGTTGATACCTCGCCGGCAACAGATGTCCGCGGTCGGTCGTTGCCGATGACCGCCACCTCGATTTCTCGAGCCTGAACAAACTCCTCAATCAGAACGATCCGGTCGAATCGACCGACCTCCAGAAGACCATCAATTAACGCGCGACGATCGGCGGCCCGGCAGGTGCCGATTGATGATCCTCCATTATTGGGTTTGAGAAAACACGGATAGCCGATCTTTTGGGCAACACGGTCGGCAACGGCTTCGACATTACGATGAATTTCGTTGCGTGTGGCAAAAGTATATCGACATTGGGGAATCCGCGCCTGTTTAAAGACCAGCTTGGCATGCAGCTTATTCATTCCGGCCGCCGACGCCAAGACGCCGCTGCCCACATACGGAATTCCGGTCAGCTGCAGCAAGCCCTGCAATGCACCGTCCTCACAGTTGATTCCATGGACCGCGGGGAAAATGCAATCCGGCGTACACCCGCAAAGCCACTCGACAAGCATCCGCGGCGAACGGACCGGCTCGGAGGCAATGTTGTCGGCCGCGGTCCGGCGGGCCTGATCCAGCCAACTATCGTTTAAAATATCTTCATCCGAACCGTCAAAACGATACCATTCACCGGAGGGTGCGATACCCACCCGGATCACATGGAAACCGGCCTGGCGCAGACCGCTGATAATGTTATACGCCGAGCGCAGAGAGATCAAATACTCGGTCGAGACGCCGCCAAATAAAACCAGAATTTTTTTAGCCATAGGCAAAAGGATACCTTCCTTTGAAAAACTTAGAAACAAATACGCCATCAGTTTAGCCCATTGTCTTGAATCTGGTCAATAGATCAGAAAATCTGCATTTCGAGCCGGTAACGCAGTGGTCAAACAAATGGATTTCGGTTATGCTGATTTGGTAGAAAAAGATTGCACCGGACATTGAGCTGGAGGCTGCCATGCAGGATTTCATCGTAGATTCCGGATCCGACGGAAAAAATCTGGTTCGTGTTATCCTTACCCGCTATCCGCATCTAAAGATGGGGCAGGCGTACAAGGCACTACGCAAAAAGGACGTCCGGGTAAACGGTGTGCGTTGCAAAACAGACCAACCGGTTTTCAGCGGCGATCGAGTGACCCTCTACCTGCCGGATGACGTCCTGTCCGGATCGGTTGCCAAGGATGCCGGCCGGGAGGTTGCGTCACCTCCGTATCAAATCATCTACGCCGATACGAAGCTGTTGGTGGTCAATAAAAGCACCGGCGTAACCGTTCATCAAGCCGGCGGCCGACGCAAACAAGAGCCCTTTCTCATTGATCTTCTGCGGCGTGATCTGGAGGATGAGCAGCTTGAACTCTGTCATCGCCTCGACCGGCAGACCGGAGGACTTCTTCTGGTCGCCCGGCAGGCAAACATCGTCCAGGCTGTCCTAAGGCTCATGCGCCAGGGTTTGCTGCTGCGGCGCTACCGCTGTTTGGTGCGCGGAACACCCATCCCAGGCGAAACGGTTCGTTCCGCCGATGACGAGCTTTTTCGGGAAGTAACGGCCTGGCTGGAAAAAGATCCTTCCCGCGGCAATGTCTACATTCATGATGAAAAACAGGACGGCGATCTTTCGATCATCACCCGCTACCGCGTCCTGCGCACCTTTCCGGCCGGTGATCCCATGCAAGGAGAGATCGCCGAACTGGAAGTGGAATTGGTGACCGGCCGAACCCACCAGATCCGCGCCCATCTTGCCCATTTAGGGCATCCCCTTCTGGGCGATGGCAAATACGGTCGCAACCATTATAATCGCCTTTTAAAGGGCAAAAAGGGGGCGCTCAAAGGACAGCAGCTCTTTGCCACCCAATTGATTTTTTTACCCACTGTAAAAGGCCCGCTGGCCTATCTGGCCGGGCGGACCTTCGACATTGAACCTGATTATGATTGGATCGGCTCCGATCAGTAGGCTTTTCCCCAGACAACCAGCTTCTCCGCCGGCTCCTCGCAGTAAACACACTGATCGGACATTTCTTCGGTGCGATCAATGATGCAGCGCGATGTCGCGGCGGTCTGTTCCTTAATGGAAAGCTCGCAAGCCGGATCCCCGCACCAGACGGCCCGTACAAAGCCCGGTTTCTCGGCGATCAGACGACTGAACGTCTCCCAGTCGGCGGCATCGTAAATGCGTTCCTGCAGGCTTTTTTCGGCCTTGGCCAGCATGCTTTCATGGATTTGATCCAAAAGATTTTGGACCTGATCCGCCAGATTGTCCAGCGGGAGAATTGTTTTTTCACCGGTATCCCGGCGGACGGCCACGCACTGATTGTTGGCAATGTCACGTGGGCCGATTTCCACACGCAGCGGAACNNCTTCGGATATTTTCTCTTCCAGCTCGTCTATAGAAACGAAAACTTTTTCGCGATTATCTCTACGAACAAGTACTACCTGATTCTTTTCTATATCTTTAGGTCCTACTTCCAGACGGAGAGGAACACCTTTCATTTCATATTCACTGAACTTCCACCCCGGCTGTTTGTCCGAGGCATCCATCTTGACACGAAAATTCCGCCCCAGTTCGTCGGCAATAGCCGTGGTTTTTTCCAAAACCCCTGCTTTATGGCCGGCAATGGGTATGATCATGACTTGGGTCGGCGCAATGCGGGGCGGCAGAACAAGACCGTTGTCATCACCATGCACCATGATGATGGCTCCGATGGAGCGGGTGGACAGACCCCAAGATGTTTGATGAACATATTGTAATTGGTTGTTCCGGTCCGTATATTGAATGTCAAAGGCTCGGGCGAATCCATCGCCGAAATAATGGCTGGTGGCCGATTGCAATGCTTTGCCATCGTGCATCATGGCCTCAACCGTATAGGTGTCCACAGCACCGGCGAATTTTTCTTTTTCGGTCTTTTGCCCTTTGATCACCGGGATGGCCAACGTATCGCGATAAAAGGCGGCGTAAATATCCAACATACGCAAGGTCTCTTCACGAGCCTCCTGCTCCGTGGCATGCGCCGTATGACCCTCCTGCCAGTAAAATTCCGTCGACCGCAGGAAGGGACGGGTTGTTTTTTCCCAGCGGACAACCGAAACCCACTGGTTATACAGCTTGGGCAGATCGCGCCAAGATTGGATGATTCGGGCGTAATGTTCGCAGAACAACGTTTCCGATGTCGGCCGAACACAAAGCCGCTCAGCCAAACGTTCGTTGCCGCCATGTGTGACCCAGGCAACCTCCGGCGCAAAACCCTCGACGTGATCCTTCTCCTTCTGCAACAGACTTTCCGGAATAAACATGGGCATGGCGACATTTTCATGCCCCGTGGCCTTAAACATGCCGTCCAATACACGCTGAATGTTTTCCCAGATGGCAAAACCGTAAGGCCGCAGGATCATACAACCCTTTACCGCCGAATAATCAATCAACTCGGCTTTGATGACCACATCGGTGTACCATTGTGAGAAATCCTGGTCCATTGCGGTGATCGATTCAACCAGCTTATCTTTTCCCGACATCTTTTTCATCTCCTTGCGAAAAATAAAATCCCGGCAGTTACCCTGCCGGGACGAATCTGCACACAAATCCGCGGTACCACCCGGTTTGACGCCGACCAAGCGTCCACTCCTAAGTCGATAACGAGACCATCCGACCGCCTTTCGGCGGAGCCTCAGGGGTGGGAAGATCGGATTGCCGAGGGGTTTTCACCAGCCACCCGCTCTCTGTATCGGCGCCACGACCTCATTCCCTTCAAAGGCCATAAAACGTTTTCAGTATAGCCGCCGGCTTCGGGCACGTCAAGTTCCGGCGTTCAGAGCTTCATGCCGGTGATTCGGGCGGTTTCGCGAGCGATGGCCAATTCTTCATTGGTCGGTATAACCAGAACCTTGACCACCGAATCATCAGAAGAAATGATCGCTTCCCTGCCCCGAACCGCCGCGTTTTTGTAAGGATCAATCGAAAGGCCCATATAAGCGAGTCCTTCACAGGCTCCCATGCGAACATCAGCCGTATTTTCCCCAATACCGGCGGTAAAGACAACCACGTCCACACCGCCCATAGCCGCGGCGTAACTGCCGATCAATTTGCGGCACTGGTATTTAAAAATGTCCAGCGCCAAGGAGGCCCGCCGATGCCCGTCTCCGGCCGCGGCATAAAGATCGCGAAAATCGCTGCTGACACCCGAGATACCCATCACACCGGACTTTTTATTCATTAGGGTATCAACATCCTGTCGGGTCATATTTTCTTTTTCCATCAACATGGTCACGATAGCCGGATCTATATCGCCGCAACGTGTCCCCATGCACAGACCGGCCAACGGAGTCATTCCCATGGAAGTATCCACGCAACGCCCATTCTGGATGGCCGCAATCGATGAACCGTTGCCCAGGTGACAGGTGATAATCTTCAGACTTTCAAAGGGTTTGTCCAAAAGCTCCGCCACACGACGGGCGACATAGCTATGCGAGGTTCCGTGGAAGCCATATTTGCGAATGCCCAAACGCTCATAAAGTTCGTAGGGCAACGCGTACATAAATGCTTTGGGCGACATGGTTTGGTGGAAAGCCGTGTCAAAAACCGCAACCTGCGGAACACCGGGCATGGCCTCCTCACAGGCTTCAATCCCGGTCATGTTCGGTGGGTTGTGCAGAGGGGCCAGTTCATAACAGGCTCGAATGGCACGCTTGACCTCGGGAGTGATCATGACGGACGAGGAAAAACGCTCGCCACCGTGAACAACCCGATGACCGACGGCATCAATTTCGTCCATGCTTTTCACCGAGCCATGCTCATCGGACAATAACACGGTCAGGACGGCCTGCACAGCCACCTTATGATTGGGCATATCCACCGGCAAGGTGACGGCCTCGCGGCCGGAACTGTTGTGTTTGATAAAAGGCTCGGCAAGTCCGATCCGTTCCGCAATGCCTTTGGCCAGAACAGCGCCGGTCACGGCATTAAGCAACTGGTATTTAAGCGAAGAACTTCCGGCATTGATGACCAAGACTAACATAGATATTTCCTCCATAAACTTTCATTGCAAAACAACAATTATGGGAAATGACCGGGCGGTTTGCTTTGCCTAGCCTTTTAGCCAATCCCTTGTGCCTGAACCGCCGTTATAGCCACAACGCCAACGATGTCTCTGACTGAGCAACCGCGGGACAGGTCATTGACCGGTCGGGCCAGTCCTTGGGTAATAGGACCGTAGGCTTCGGCTTTGCCCAACCGCTGTACCAGCTTGTAGCCAATGTTGCCGGCATCAAGGTTGGGGAAAATAAGCACGTTGGCGCGGCCGGCAACCTGACTGCCCGGTGCCTTGCTTCGTGCCACCGCCATATCCAAGGCCGAGTCCAGCTGAAGCTCGCCGTCCAGATTAATGTCAGGGGCTTTGGCTTTGGCCAGCTTAGTGGCTTCAACCACTTTGTCGGTCAACGGGCTTTTCGCGCTTCCGTAAGAGGAATATGAGAGCATGGCCACGTTGGGCCGGTCGCCGACCAGCTGACGGTATGATTGCGCCGCGGACAGGGCGATCTCCGACAATTGATCGGCATCGGGATCTTCGATGATACCACAGTCGGAAAAAACAAAAGTCCCGCAATCTCCGTATTCACAGTCCGGAACCGACATAACCATAAACGATGAAACGATCTTGGCGCCGGGAGCCACTTTAAGAATCTGCAGAGCCGGCCGCAACGTATTGGCGGTGCTGTTGATGGCCCCTGCCACCATCCCATCCGCATCCTGCATTTTGATCATCATGACACCAAAATAAAGCGGGTCGGCCAAGGTCGTGCGGGCCATTTCAGGAGTCATGCCCTTTTCCTTGCGCAGCTCAGACAGCATATCGACATATTCTTCAAAGCGCGGATAGGTCAGCGGATCGACCACGCGCGCCTTGGAAATATCCCATTCGGGACAAACCGTCTGTATTTTTTGCCGATCGCCGATCAGAACGATATCGGCAAACCCTTGCTGCAGAATGCGGGCACAGGCTTCAATGACCCGCGGTTCATATGACTCCGGTAAAACGATGGTTTTCTTGTCTGCTTTGGCCCTGTCAATGATTCCTGCAATGAAATTCATGATTGCTTCCTCGATTCTTGTTCAATTTACCACATTAAAGTATAACCAAAACCACGGCTTTAATCAACCGCCGCGGCTCTCCTGGGGCGGCCGATTCGCCGGGGCAAATAGGCCGCCAAGCGAAAAATTCCAAACATGATCGCCAGATCTCCCAAGCTGACCATCAAAAAACCGAAACTCCAAAAAGGAATCCGATCCGCAAGAAACAGGAGCGGTTCGTCTCCCGTGGCCAGAAAATAATGCGGAGCAGCAAGGACACGTTCCAAGGCCTGTAAGCCGAACTGCCCGATCCATGCGTCAACCGGCATTCGGCCTCCATTGGCTGCAATGACCGAACCGTTGAGCAATGTTCCGAGCAGAACAGCAATCATTCCCGGTTTTTTGCGGTTCAAAAATAAAAAAATCGATATCAGACCATATTGGAGAAGCGCCGGGAAAACCAATCGTTCCTGACCTCCGAGAAACTCCTCCAGCCAAGGAAGCGTTCGCAACACACCAATCAGCACCGAGGCCAGCAGTAGAATCGGCCGACGAAATTTTTTGCGGAAAACACTGCGCAGCCGAAGCCTCATGATCCGGAAAAAATACCGCCAATCGAAGGTTCGGCGAAACATCCGGCCGACCGGCACCTTGCGCAGGAAACCACGGATTAATCCTAATATGAAAGCAATAAGATTCATGGTTTGTTCCCTCGCGGTCCGGACCGGGGTCTAGTTAAAGAGATCCTGAAGTTCCTCTCGGTTTTTTCTTTTATTCAACCCCTTGATAAACGCCGCAACGACCTCCGGAGCAAATTGCGTTCCGGAATGACGCAACAATTCATCGATCGCTTCCTCCATCGACATGGCCGGCCGATAGGCCCGGTCCGAAGTCATGGCATCAAAGGAGTCGGCTACACACAAAATTTGAGATTCCAGCAACTGAGCTTCGGCGCCGGCATCCTCAGGATAGCCGCTGCCATCGTAATAGACGTGATGGGCACGGATCAATTTGACCTCTCTTCTCAAAAACTGAATGTTTCCCAACATCTGCGCCCCGATGACCGGATGCTTTTGAATTTCCAACGTTTCATCGTCATTCAGCTGGTCCGGTTTATTGAGAATGGACTCTTTGATTCCGATCTTGCCAATATCGTGCAACAGGGATGCATATCTAAGAACTTTGGTCCGGGCGGAAGAAAGGTTCATTTCGGAAGCAATAATCTCACAATATTTCTCCACTCTGCGCGCATGGCCTATTGTGTAGGGATCCTTGGCCTCCAAGGCGGCCGAAAACGCTTTGATGGTATCAATATAACCTCTTTGAATATTTGTAAATCCGGCGTAGGCATAACGGAACATCAGGAACGGGCCGAAAAACAAAATAACGCTGAGTATGCCAAAGGCCCAGTATATCGCTGACAAAACAATTCCCAACAAGCCGATCAAGATCATGCTCAGGACCGACCACTGAAAAATTCGCAGCCATTCTTGGAGCGAATTCGGTTTTGCGCCGGACACGGCCAAAAAATAAAACATGATCAGCAAGTTATTGACGAGTACATAAACAACCAGTCCGGTTAATATGGGCAACGTTTTCTGGCCAAAATAAATAATAATTGCACCGAACTGGCCGCTCCTTTCCGGAAAGGACAATTCAATTAAAAAATTACCGCCAAGTTGCTTATAAACAAAACCCACCGCCACGACCGAAATAATATAATTGGATGCGTTCATCAGGGTTTTGTACAACGGCGTGTTGAGGACATGCTCCTTGTGGCCACGCCCGAAATCAACAACGGAAAAAAAGATCGTGCAAAAAGCCACCCATGCGGCTGCGGCCAGCCCGTAAATAATCAATGCGCTGAACGAGACGGCAAAAGCAATGGAAAGGGCCTTGCTTTCGTCAATCGCGAAGCTTTGTGATTCTGCTATCGCCGCTAATGCCGAGAGAAAGAGGATGCCGGGAATGATATCTGCAGCCCGTCGGCCCAGCACTGCCGACAAATAATTAAAATCACGAATGCTGAGAAAAACCAACAATCCCAAACCCAAGGATATACAAAAAGCAATGTATATTACAGCTGTTTTTCTCATTCTGTTGTTATCACTCACAATCAAAGTATGGAATGACAGGCCAGTTAAGTTTCACTTTGTGTTGATTACTGTTGATTACTGTTGATTACTGTTAATTGCTGTTTGAGCAATTACTGTCTGATCAACATCCGGATCAGATAATTCTCCAGCCTGCGCCGGTAGCAATGACCATCGCCAGAATGGAGGCAACAATACTGATAATTCTTCTGATTTTCATATTGAACAACCTTCCTCAGTGGTCTCTACCTCTCCGCTATACAGGTAGGTTGTTCCGCTTCGCTATGACTGGCCTGTCATTTCAAACAAATCAATCGTCCGCGCCTACAAGAGGGGGACATGCCTAATTTTTTCTCGATTTGGTGATCAGCCGATTAACCGCGGATAAAACAGCCATAACCACAGCCTGAACCTCGGTTTCCGGACTTTTGATCGGGGCAATGCCATAAAGCGTCGTTTCCCTATCGGGCTCGACAAAGGACAAAGCGGCAGCAATGCAATCCTCGCCGGCAAGCATCGTGCGCTGCAGATCCAGCAGCGAAATGCTGTACAAGGGACCCATGCAAGTTCTCAAAGCATCCATACAGGCGGCGGCTGCCGCGTACGCCCGGTTGCGACCGACCGAAGGACCTTTACAGCTACCGGTAAAAGTCTGGTCGCCTCTCCCGAGAGTGACCGTGGTCTCCAGATTGCCGGCCTCCAGACTGATCAGGATCCTATGAATGATAATGCGCGGTTCCGATGCAATTGCCGATGTGATCATGGAATTATTGATCTGGGCGACACTGATCAGCCTGTAGTCGATTTCCAATCCGAAAGTCGCCATGACCGCAGATTGGATGTCGCGCACCAATTGCTTGGGGGTTTTGGTCAGGTCGCTTAAAATATGGATTTCAATGATTTCGCCACCATCGCCGAAAACAGTTTTTGCCGCCAGAACGCCGCCCAAACCGCACATCAGCTTATCCAGTTCTGCTTTTAATTCAATCATGTCCCGCATAGACTTGAGCCTCCCGTCTGTCCGATCGACATTCCGAGCAACCGGTCTGTATCCATATGCATAATTACGCACATGAACCGTT
>LSQX01050210.1_pt6 | contig 15606 bp, 17 predicted proteins | sample 654561 | NCBI WGS metagenome assembly LSQX01 (sample SAMN04489861, study PRJNA283612) | anaerobic digester metagenome | isolation source: 4 biogas reactors fed with cattle manure at either 37C or 55C with and... | place: Denmark: Kongens Lyngby | collected 2014 | reverse complement strand
ACTAGAAGAGGGTTTGTAAACATAACTCCACAGTTGCAGCAGTGTCTTTATGAAAGTGGTATCAAAGAAGGTCTTTTGCTATGTAATGCTATGCATATTACAGCATCAGTATTCATAAATGATGATGAATCAGGATTGCATAGTGATATGGAGAAGTGGCTGGAGAAGCTTGCACCTGAAAAACCATATTCCCAATATGCTCATAATGGGTTTGAGGATAATGCAGATGCTCATTTAAAAAGGACTGTAATGGGTAGGGAAGTTGTTATTGCCATTACAGAAGGCAAGATGGATTTTGGGCCATGGGAGCAGGTTTTCTATGGAGAGTTTGATGGCCTTCGACAAAAAAAGGTCCTTGTCAAAATAATAGGAGAATAGTAATGAGAAGAACCATAGTACTAATTTTAATAATAGCTTTATCAATCAGTATGTTAGCAGGCTGTGACAGTAAATCTACAGAAATTGTAAAACCTTTGGAAATCGGAAGAGGCGAAGTTGTTGACGGTATTTATACCAATAAGGATATGGGTATCTCAATTGAGGTTCCTGAAGGTTATCATATAGCTACAGAAGAGGAACTGGAAACAAGTTTTGACATAACTCATCTTTTAGAAGATGAAGATATGGTTAGTTACATAACATATCTTGCTTTCTTCTCGCTTAAACCGATAGATGATGCTGAAAACAACTCTCACATAATGATATCTGTAGAAGATGCAAGCAAATATGGTTATTCTGATAAGGACACATACATAGAGTATATGGCATATGAAAAGTCATCTGCATATCAATCTATTGAAGGAGCAGAAGTTACAGTATCAAATCATAAGAATGTATGGTTAAGTAACCGGAAATTCGCATATAGAAGTATAACTCTTGATATGGATGATTTGTATATGGTTTTTGATATGTACGGAGTTATAAAAAATGGGTATTTTCTGACTATTATGATCGGTGCATTTTCAAATGAGGATTTGGATTTCTTAAGAGGTTATCTTGACACTTTTGTAATCGAATAGTTACATATTTATATAAATTAATTATTTATGATGATATAATTGCATAGAAAAGAACAAGAGGTGCTGTATGGATAGATACATTTGTACTGTTTGCGGATATATATATGATCCTGAAAATGGAGATGAAACAGGCTGTATTCCTGAAGGAACAGAGTTTGATGATCTGCCAATGGATTGGGTTTGTCCGGAATGCGGTGCTGAAAAAGAATTATTCGAGATTGAAGAATGAGACCTGATGTTCAAATAAATGACATTGTTGAACTTAAAAAAAAACACCCCTGCGGATCGGTTAAATGGCGTGTTTTGCGTGTAGGCGCTGATTTCCGTTTGGAATGCCTTGGCTGTGGCCATAAAATAATGCTTGACAGGAATGTCTTTTTTAGAAAATTGAAGAATTTAATTAATTCTGAGGAGAGTTAATCATTTAATATCTGATCGATATCAACTCTATCAATTTTAGGCACATCTTTTTTCAAATATGAATGAATCTGATTAACAATCTCAAATGTCGTATCAATCTGAGGATCATCAAAATCGTTAACCATCATCATTATGCGATCTTTATTTGATGATGCAATATGTCTAAGAGAATCAAATAAAAGAGAATCAGTACTCACGTTTAAAGCATTTGCGATCCTAACGAGCACTAATAAGGATGGTTTACGTTCTCCTCTTTCGACAAGCCCTATATAAGATGTTGATACCTGGCACTTTTCTGCAAGTGTTTCTTGGGACATGTTTATTTTGACTCTTTTTTCACGTACTCTGCGACCATACTTTTTGTATAAAGAATCCACGTTCTACCTCCTTGAAAGATTTTTTGCTTTGAATATGTACCATATATTAGCATAATGAATAAAAAGAGTCAATAAAATAAAGTTAAAATAAAATAAATTATTAATATAATATGACATATTAATAACATTTTCCTTAAAATCATGAAAATAATCACTAATTTGATACATCATATGTAAAAGTAATCGAAAAAAATGTATAATATCTATATTAAACGAATGAGGTGCTTTATGAAAAAAATGTATTCTCTTGTAATACCGCTATACAATGAAGAAGAGGTAATACACGAATGTATTAAAAGAGTTACTAATGTTATGCATAATAATGAATTTGATTATGAGATCATATTTGTAAATGATGGAAGCAGCGATTCCACTGAAGAAATAGTTAAGCAGTATTGTGATAAAGATAAGCATCTTAAGCTTATATCGTTTTCAAGGAATTTCGGGCATCAGACAGCAATATCTGCAGGCATGGATAATGCTGAAGGTGATGCGATAATTGTAATGGATGCAGATTTACAGGATCCTCCGGAAGTTGTACTAAAACTAATAGAAAAATATGAAGAAGGTTTTGATGTAGTATATGCAATTCGATCAAAAAGAAAAGGTGAATCCTTCTTTAAAAAGATTACTGCAAAAATGTTCTATAGATTCTTGAAAAATATGTGTGAAGTAGATATTCCAGTTGATACTGGTGACTTCAGGCTTATCAGTCGTCAGGTCTGTGATGTATTAAAAGGACTTACTGAAAGAAACAGATATGTAAGAGGACTGGTATCATGGGTAGGATTTAAGCAAACTGGAATATATTATGAAAGAGAAGAAAGATATGCAGGTAAAACAAAGTATCCTCTTAAAAAAATGCTTAAACTTTCTGTTGATGGAATAACATCATTTTCCACTAAGCCTCTGAAACTGACTAAATGGATAGGTATATTTATGGCAGCAGTAGGATTTATATATGCTATTATAGTTATAATTCAGAAACTTGTCGGTATACAGATGCAGACAGGCTGGGCTTCTACTATGGTTACAATTTTGCTCATTGGAGGTATACAGCTTATAATGTTAGGTATTACCGGAGAATATATAGCCAGGATATTTGACGAAAGCAAAAACAGGCCTTTGTATATTATAAAAGAGAAAGTGAACATGGATGAATAAATTAAGTACCATTCATCTTCATACGAATTATTCAGATGGTGTAAATAAAGCTTATGAATATATTGAAGAAGCAATCAGATTGCGATTGAAGTCAATTGGGATTTCTGACCATTCACCGGTACCTTTTAACAGCACATGGGCGATGAAGAAAGAGGATCTTTCAAAGTATATAGCAGAGCTGGACTATTTAAAAAGAACATATAAAAAACATATATCAGTATATGCAGGTATGGAGCTTGACTATATACAGGGGTATAATATTAAAAAGTATATAGATTTTGATAATCTGAATCTGGACTATTTTATCGGAAGCGTGCATTATATATATTCTGAAATAACAGATTCATATGGTACAGCTGATAATTCGCAGGAAGAAGTAGAGAAGCTTATATCAAATGGCTTTAATAATAATGGAGTGCTTTTTTATAAAAAGTATTATCAGACTGTGCAGGAAATGATAAAAGAGTATGATCCGATAATGATTGCTCATATTGATGTCCTAGAAAAGAGAAATAGGAATTACGAATTGTTTAATCCAGATACAGAGGAATACAAAAATCAGATTGAGAACACTTTAAACTGTATAAATAAATCATGTGTTGAAGTTAATACAGGCGCAATGGCAAAGAATATTGATGTAATGTATCCGAGTAAATATATATTGAAGCAGTGTTTTAAAAAGAAAATACCTGTATCTGTTAATTCAGACTGTCACTTTATATCTGGTCTTCAATATGGTTATGATAAAGCTAAAGATACTCTTTTGGATATTGGGTATACTCATATATTTGAGTATGATGGAAAATTTATTAAAAAAGAACTTTAAAAAGTGTGTTTGAAAGGAATACTGCATATTGCAAAAGATACAATCATGCTGGTTCCTATTCCGGATAAGATGCCTAAATAAACTGCAGATTTTGAATACAGAGCAAACACTGACCATATCAGCAGTACTATTATTGATAATATAAGTAATAAAGTATATTTTGAGTGTTTATGCTTTCTTCTAAAGTTTAGTAAAAAGAATAAGCTTGAGGTCATTATAGCAGTGGGAATATTTAAAAGAGGCATTGAAAAAATATCTGAATAAAGTATATCAAAAGCAAAATATCCAGAAGTTTCAGGATAAATCATCTTTGTCGGGAAAATAATATAAATAATTGCAGATATAATAATAATTGAAGATATACAAACGATTAAACGATAATAGCTGTTTCCTGCTGAGAAGTAGAGGTATAAGAAAATGGATAAGAAAATTAATATCCATAATATCGTTCCATAAATCATAAATGGTTTAAATGGAATAATATTGTCTATATCCGTTAAAAACCATTGATAACTTTTTGTAGGCGTCAATGTCCTTAAAATAATAAAATATGTCAACTGAAGAAGTACTGGTATTAAAAAGTATATCAATCTTCTGTTTTTTATCAGGAATGCTCTCATTTATTTCCTTCAGGTTTATAGTATCTATCTAAACAATTATAACTATAATGATAAAAGGATACAAGAAATGATATGATTTTATGGTAAAATACAATATATCAATGAATAAGTTATTGAAATAATTACATAGGAAACGAAGATATGAATATTCAGATATTTGGAAAAAGTAAGTGTTTTGATACCAAAAAAGCCGAGAGATTTTTTAAAGAAAGAAAAATATCTTTTCAATACATAGATATGGCTGAAAAGGGATTGAGCAAAGGCGAGCTGGAGAAAGTTATAAGAGCCACTGGTGGAATAGATAACCTCGTTGATGAAAAATCAAAAGATAAGGATAAGCTACTTTTATTTAAATATGCAAAGAACGATAATAAATTTGATATTTTGCTTTTAAACCAGCAGATAATAAAAACACCTGTTGTAAGAAACGGGAATCAGGCTACAATTGGGTATGAGTTTGAAACATGGAAAAAATGGGAGGCTGAAAAATGATCACTATTGCTGTTATCGGTTTGGGCAACAGAGGAAGCGGATATATGAGATGGACAAGGCTATTTAATGGAAATAAAGCCAGAATAACCGCATTATGTGATTCTGATGAATACCGGCTGAACTCATATGGGGATAAATACAAGATAGATAAAGACAAAAGATACCTTGATGAACATAAATTTTTCAAAGCCGGTAAACTTGCAGATGCGATATATATCTGTACAATGGACAAAGACCATTTTCGACATGCTATGGCTGCAATTAAATGCGGATATCATATAATGCTTGAAAAACCTGTATCAACAAATATACCTGAATGTGAGATGATTAGAGACAAGGCCAAAGAAAAGGGACTTCATGTAGTTGTATGCCATGTTATGCGGTATTCCCCATTCTTTAAGAAGATGAATCAAATAGTGAAAAGTGAAAAATACGGTAAAATTATTTCAATTGAACACACTGAGAACATCGGATATTTTCATTTTGCGCACAGTTACGTAAGAGGAAACTGGAGAGACTCAGAAACTACTACACCTATGCTTATGGCAAAATGTTGTCATGATTTTGATCTTATACACTGGCTGATGGGTGACGGATGCCAGTCTATTTCATCATATGGAAGTCTTTCATATTTCAAAAAAGATAATGCACCGAAGGATAGTGCAAAAATATGTTTAGAATGTCCAAGGCATGTTAAAAGCAAATGTCCATATGATGCTGAAAAACTATATATAACTGCACCTATATGGAGGTTTACTTTTCTTAAGTTTCTTGGAAATGTAATAACTGGTAAGCCAAAATATAACAGAAAAGATAAATATGAGTCATTAAGGACCGGTTTATATGGAAGATGTGTATACAGATGCGATAACAATGCATGTGATCATCAGGTAGTAACAATGGATTATAAAAATGACAGATATGTCAATCTCAATGTTACTGCTTTTTCAAGGCTTAATTACAGACGGACCAGTATTCATATGGAAAAAGCGGATATTTTATGTGATGAGTCAAAGGGCCGTTTTATTATCAATGAATTCGGAAAAAGTAAGAAAGTAGTAAGAGCAGGTGTAATACACTTTGTACACATATCCGGAGACATTGCCATTGTTAAAAACTTCATTAAATTGCTTAATAACGAACCAATCAAAAAAGATGATCTGACGTTCATAGATACTACAATTGTGAGCCACAGGAATGTAATGCTGGCAGAACAATCCAGAAAAGAAGGCGGAAAACTTATATATCTGTAAAATTGACAAATATGTATGGTAAAATCATTCAAATTTATGTAGAATGTTACCGTTTGGAGGTGTTTTATGGCACTAGGAATCGGTATTGATACTGGCGGTACATACACAGACGCAGTAATATATGATTTTTCGAGCGAAAGCGTTGTTTGTTCTTCAAAAGCTCGAACAACTCATGATTTTCTTGAAGAAGGAATAATAAACGCATTAAATCAACTTGACCAGTCATATTTTGATAAGATTGAAATAGTGGCTCTGTCCACTACTTTAGCAACAAATGCATGTGTTGAAAACAGAGGCGGCAGAGCTAAACTAATTTTTTTCGGAGTAGATAAAAAAGTTTTTGATATGGTAGGGAAAAACTATGGGCTGGTTAATAAAGATGAAGTATATCTTTGTGATAATGCAAGTGATTTTAATGGTTCAACAGCCGAAGAGCCAGACTGGGATAAGCTTTTTGATAATCTGGCAGACTGGCTGAAGGATGCTCAGGGATTAGGTATTGTAGAAGTATTTGCGATGAATAATGGAGCTATGCTGGAAAAGAAAGCTAAAGAGCAGGTTTCAAAAAAATATGATATACCAGTAGTATGCGGACACGAACTTTTTTACGAATTAAATTCCATACAGAGAGGTTCCAGTACTCTTCTAAACGCAAAACTTATCCCCATAATTCAGGAGTTTATTGAAAGCATTAAGAAGGCCTTGAAAGAAAAAGGAATTGATGCACCTATAGCAATAATAAGAAGTGATAGCACAAAAATGTCAGAGCAGTATTCCATGATGAAACCTGTGGAAACAATTTTATCCGGTCCTGCATCTTCTGTTACAGGAGGGATTAACTGCACAAAAGAAACTGACTGTCTAATTGTAGATATGGGTGGTACAACAACAGATATATCCATCGTCAAAAATGGTGTTCCGCTTAACGCTGACAGCGGTGTCAGGATTGGTTCATGGAAGACATTTGTTCATGGTGTTTTTATAGATACGTTCGGCTTAGGCGGAGACAGCGGTATCAGGGTTGAGCATGGCAGACCTGTTCTATTATCGCAAAGGAGAATCCCTTTTTGCGTGGCTTCAAAGAAATGGCCTTGTATAAAAGAACAGTTAAACGAATTAATAGAAAATGGACGTTATCACAGTCATCCGCTCTATGAATTTCTTGTTCTTCAGAAAGACATAAAAAATACATTGATATATTCTGATGATGAGATTGAATTGTGCAGTATTCTTAAAAAAGAACCTATGTTAATTGAAAAAGCTGCTTTAGCTGTAGGTCGTGATGTATATACTATAAATACAAAAAGGCTGGAAGCAGAAGGGATTATTATAAGAATAGGATTAACACCGACAGATATAATGCATATAAAAGGTGATTTTACTCAATTTGATACAGCTGCTCCCAAACTTGCTCTTGAATATATACTAGACTGCATACTTGAAGAAACTGGTTTGGAAATAGAACAAGATGAATTTTGTGATATGGTGTATGAGTCTGTAAAACTTAAACTTTATGAGAATATAGTAAGAATACTTCTATGTGACAGATATCCTGATATATTCAAAAACAAGATGGATGAACAGATAACAAGTTTAATTCAGAATTCATTTAAGGACAGAGAGCAAGATAATATCCCTGCTTTATTTAAGACGGATTTTTCTTTGGTAGGAATTGGTGCTCCAACTCACATATTTTTACCTGATGTAGCAAAAGCGTTAAAAACAAGATGTGTGATACCTGAAAATGCAAAAGTTGCCAATGCAATAGGTGCAGTAGTAAGTAACATCCGTTCGGTTCATCAAATTGAAATCAGAGCAGAATATGACGGAAGCTATCTCATTTTCGGACCTGAGGGAAAGGTAAAGGAAAGTGATATTAGCAAAGCACTTATATATGCTGAAGAAAAAGCAAAAGAAGTTGCCCTGAAAGATGCAAAATCAAAAGGCTTATCAGATAATTACAATATAGATACTCAGGTAATCACAAAAACTGCTACAGCGAAAAAGGGAAGGGAAATTGATTTAGGAACTGTAGTTATAGCAACAATAAGCGGGAAAATAGAGTATAATTAACAATATATTGTTAGTATGGGAGAATGTGTGGATTTTTGGATAAGATAAAAGAAGAATGCGCGATAATGGGAGTAAGTCTTAAGTGCGAAGAAGCAGTTGGTGCTGTGTATAATGGTTTGCTTGCTTTGCAGCACAGAGGACAGGAAGGTGCAGGAATAGCGTTATCACATAACCAGTCAATTATAATTCAAAAGAATACTGGTCTGGTTAATGAAGTTTTAACTGAAAAGGTATTAGATAAACTGCCTAAAAGCAGAACCGTTATCGGACATGCCAGATATTCGACTACCGGTTCGAACACAAATAAAAACGTTCAGCCTTTTTTGACAGAATATCTGACTGGAAGAATAGCTACTGCTCATAACGGAAATATAACCAATGCAAAACAAATTAAAGTTATGCTGGAAAAACAGGGACTGGACTTTTCAGCTTCTTCTGATTCAGAAGTCATATCCTCTTTGATTGCATATAACATAATAAGCAACAGGGATTTGCTAAAAGGTGTTATTGAAGCAGCAAAACTTCTTAAAGGCGCTTTTTCTTTAGTGTTACTAACGGGAGATAAAAGACTTGTGGTAGTAAGAGACCCCCACGGGTTCAGGCCTTTATGTATCGGTAAAAACGAATTCGGAATAGCTGCAGCCTCAGAATCTTGTGCGCTGGACAGCTGCGGTTTTGAGTTTATAAGAGATGTTATGCCTGGAGAAGTAATTATTATTGAAAATGGTGAAATTCAGTACAGTAATGTTGAACTTACTGCTAATAAACAGGGTCTTTGCATATTTGAGTATATATATTTTGCGCGTCCTGATTCCATTATAGATGGTCTGAGCGTATATGAAGCCCGTTTTAATATGGGGCGTATGCTTGCAAAAGAACATCCTATAGATGCTGATGTAGTATGCGGAGTTCCTGACAGCGGTCTTGAAGCAGCTATGGGTTATGCATATGAAAGTGGTTTGCCTTTAGTATCTGGATTTGTTAAGAACAGATATATTGGAAGATCATTTATATATCCTTCACAACTTCAAAGGGAACATGCGGTTAAAATAAAACTCAATCCATTAAAAGCAAATGTGCAAGGAAAGAGTATTATTCTTGTTGATGATTCCATAGTCAGAGGAACCACAAGCGCTAAAATTATTTCTTCATTAAGAAGTACTGGCGTAAAGGAAGTTCATATGAGGATATCCTCACCGCCATTTATTCATACCTGCCATTTTGGTACGGATATTGACAATGAAAAAAACTTAATAGCTAATCAGATAACTAATCAGCAGATATGTGAAAGAATAGGAGCTGACAGTTTAGGATTTATAAGTGTTGAGGGGCTTAAAAAAGCATGTGAGAAATGTACGCTTCCTTTCTGTACAGGCTGTTTTAATAATGACTATGGTACTGACAGCGTTGAAATTTCAAAGTATCAGCTGGAGAGCTGATAATAAGAAAGGGACTATATGAAAAAAGCAATATCATATTATGAAGGTTTGAAGCCTCACACTAATCTTGATGATGAGGACCTTATTTATCTGGATATACGTAAAAAACCGTTTGAAATATACGGATTATATGACCCACTAAATCAGCCTGTATTTAAAAGACTGCCTGACGAAGTAGCTGCTAAATGTAACAGCGGTGTTCAAAAAACCTATCTTCACACATCAGGTGGAAGAATACGTTTTAGTACAGATTCGCCATATTTATGTATTCAGGTTTTTACCAAAGAGATAAACAGAATGAATCATATGCCCCTTCTTGGTTCCAGCGGATTTGATATATATCAGGAAATTAATGGGAAGAGCGTTTTTATTGACAAGTTTGTTCCATGTGTAGATACAAAAGACTGGTATGAGATGAGGATAAGATTTGTAAATGAAGGTTTAAAGAATCTTACTATATATTTTCCTTTATACAATCAGGTGGACAGCGTATATATCGGGGTGGGTAAAGAATCATTAATAGGCGAAGGCATAAGATATACACATGAGAAGCCTGTTGTATATTATGGTTCATCTATAACACAGGGAGGGTGTGCATCACGTACTGGCAATTCATATGAAGCAATAATATCCAGGATGTGCGATACTGACTATATGTGTTTAGGATTTTCCGGTTCAGCCTTAGGTGAATCAGACATGGCTGAATACATAGCTAAAATGGATATGAGTATGTTTGTAATGGACTATGACTATAATGCGCCTACACCGGAACATTTAGAAAAAACTCATGAAGAATTCTTCAAAAAAATACGTAACAAGCAACCTGGCCTTCCAGTGGTATTTGTGACAAAACCGAATTTCTCTGATTATTCATTTGACAATATACAAAGAAGGAATATAATTTATAAAACCTATATGAATGCAATGCAAAAAGGCGATAGGAATGTTTATTATATTGATGGGAGAAGCCTTTTTCAGGATGACTATAGGGATTGTTGTACTGTGGACGGAGTTCATCCTAATGATTTTGGATTTGTAAGGATGGCTCAGTGTATAGGCAGAATGGTTAAGGAGCTGCTTTAAGCAAATGGAACTAAAGAAAACAAAAAAAATATCAACGATGCAGATAATTGCGGTTGGTTTCGTAGTAATAATACTAATCGGAACTTTCCTGCTTTCATTACCTGTTGCTTCAAGAAACGGTATCCGTATCCCTTTTATAGATGCCTTATTTACTGCGACATCATCATTATGCGTTACGGGACTTGTTGTATATGATACTTACACACAGTTCACTTTGTTCGGACAACTTGTAATACTAACGCTTATACAGATAGGCGGACTGGGATTTATGAGTATGGCCACTATGATATCTCTTCTTATTGGGAAAAAAATTGGATTGAAAGAACGCGGATTATTAATGGAGACAATGAACACTAATCAGATAGGCGGAGTAGTTAAGCTTCTTAGAAAGATCATTGTTATTACATTCTCAATAGAAATTGTATCTGCAGCAATACTGTCTATTAGATTCATTCCTCTTCTTGGAACTGCAAAGGGTATATATTACGGAATATTCCATTCTATATCGGCTTTTTGTAATGCAGGATTTGATTTGATGGGCATATTTGAAGCCAGAAGTTCTCTAATAACATTTAATACTGATGTTTTAGTCAATATTGTGGTAATGAGCCTCATTGTAATTGGTGGGTTAGGCTTCATAGTCTGGGACGATTTAATGAAAAACAAATTCAAATTTTCCAAATATCGTCTTCATACTAAAATTGTTCTTATTGGAACAGCGGTATTAATATTAATTCCAGCAGTTATATTCTTTTTCCTTGAAAATTCAAATACATTAGAAGGTATGACAGCAGGACAGAAGATTATGGCTTCAGTATTTCAGGTAATAACTCCAAGAACAGCTGGGTTTAATACTGTTGATACCGCTTCGCTTGGAGACGGAACAACATTTATGACAATGCTCTTAATGATAATCGGTGCAAATCCAGGGTCAACCGGAGGTGGTATCAAAGTTACCACACTTTTTGTAATAATATTGACAGTTAAGGCATATGTGACACATTCTCAGGATTTAAATGCAGGAGGAAGAAGGCTGGAAGAATATGTTCCAAGAAAAGCATTCAGTATTACTACTTTGTATTTACTGCTTTCACTATTTGGAGCATTTCTGATAATGTCAACGCAGCAGCTAGGTATGAAGGAAACAGTGTTTGAAGCGCTTTCTGCAATAGGTACAGTAGGATTATCCAGTGGAATTACGCTAGACTTAAACGCCATATCAAAAACTGTGATAATATTATTGATGTATTGTGGAAGAGTTGGAAGCCTTACAGTATTAAGTGCATTTGCAGGAGAAAGAGTTAAACCCAATATTCGTAATATTGAAGAGAAAATAGTGATTGGTTAGGAGAGTATATCTTATGAAATCTGTTTTGATAATAGGTACAGGAAAGTTTGGTAAGAGCCTTGCGCTAAAAATGGCTGAATTAGGCAACGAGGTAATGGTTGTTGATAAAGAAGAGAATGAAGTACGTGATATATCAGAATACGTGACATCAGCTCAGGTTGCAGATTGTATGGATGAGAATGTATTACGTTCTTTGGGTATTAACAATTTTGATATATGCTTTGTTTGTATCGGAGATAATTTTCAGTCATCTTTAGAGATAACTTCATTGTTAAAGGATAACGGAGCTAAATATGTAGTATCAAAGGCTGACAGAGACATACATGCAAAATTTCTTTTAAGAAACGGTGCTGATGAAGTTATCTTTCCGGAGAAAGACATGGCACAAAGAGCAGCATACAGATTCAGTGCAAACCATATGTTTGACTATATTCAATTGTCCCAGGATTATTCCATATGTGAGATAGAAACTCCTGAAAACTGGGTTGGAAAGACTATAGCGCAGGTCAATGTAAGATCCAATTACAATGTTAACGTTTTAGCATATAAGGAAAACGGAAAGATATATCCTTTATCAAATCCAAACTACATATTCAAAGAGAATACTCACCTTATTATATCGGGCGCCTGGAAGGATGTAGAAAAACTTAATAAGTAATATGTGTAATTACAGACATATTAGAAACGAAGTGTAATTTCTAGACGCAGAATTAAAGTAGTGCAGGGTAAATTGAAAAAATATATTGACACTAGTTTTATTTAGTGTTAGCATAATGAAAAATAATGCGATGACAAGAAGAGTAGTCAGGGTATATATCAAAGAGAGTCCGCGAATGGTGAGATGCGGGTATAGAAACCTAAGATGAAGAACATCTTCGAGCAGCTGACCGAAAGTATATACTAGTAGGCTCAGACGGATTACGGAACGTTATAACCGTTAGGCATGTCAGTGCTGAAAAGAGCGGATCATTATGATCAAAACGGGTGGCACCGCGGAATGGATAATTACCTTTCGTCCCAGATAAACATTTTATTTGGCTACGAAAGGTTTTTTTGTTGCCAGGAAGAGAAGGTGTCATGAAAAGAACACAATATTGCGGGTTAATAAGTGAAGATTATGTCGGCAGAAGTATTACTGTCAATGGATGGGTATGGTCCAAAAGAGATATGGGCGGTGTAATATTCATTGATTTAAAAGACAGAGAAGGTATTCTTCAGACAGTATTTGATTTAAATGATGTTACAGATGATGTTTTTGCGCTTGCTGAACAGATAAAATTGCAGTCAGTAGTTCAGATGCATGGGAAAATAAGGATCAGAGGAGAGGAAACATACAACGCTAAACTTAAAACCGGAACGATAGAACTGAAAGTATCGGATATTGTGGTTTTGTCAGAAGCATCAAATCTTCCTTTTGCAATAGATGATAATACATTTATTAAAGAAGATTTACGATTAAAATACAGATACCTTGATATAAGAAGAACAGAGATATCTGATAACCTTCGTTTCAGACATATGGTATCGAAAGTTATAAGGGAATATCTTGATGATGATGGTTTTGTTGAGATAGAGACTCCTATACTGACTAAATCAACTCCAGAAGGAGCAAGGGATTATCTTGTGCCAAGCAGAGTGCACCAGCAGAAGTTTTATGCGCTTCCACAGTCACCTCAGATATTTAAGCAGCTTTTAATGGTTGGCGGAATGGATAAGTATTACCAGATAGCAAGATGCTTCAGGGATGAGGATTTAAGAGCAGACAGACAACCGGAATTTACACAGGTAGATATGGAAATGAGCTTTGTTGAACAGGAGGATGTTCTGATACATTTAGAGAAGTTATTTAAGCATATTTTCAAAAAATCTATTGGTAAAGAGATATCAGATCCTTTTTTACGTATGACATATAATGAAGCAATGGATACATATGGATGCGATAAACCGGATCTGAGATATGGTTTAAAGATTCATGATGTAACAGAAATCGTTAAGAAATCAGGTTTTAGCATTTTTAAAAAATCTGAATGCATAAGGGCTATAAACTACAAGAACAAAGCCTCAATGACCAGAGGTGAAATTGAGCAGCTTACAAAAAAAGCTCTTGAATTTGGCGCAAAAGGAATGGCGTGGATTGCCATTGAATCTGATGGAACGATAAATTCCATCCTTACAAAATATATAGAAAAAAAGGAAATGGATGAATTATTCACTCAAATGGATGCGCAACCAAATGACTTTATTGTGTTCTGTGCAGATACTTTTGAGAATTCACGAAAAATACTGGGCAGTTTAAGAATACATATAGCTCAAAAAGACAACATGTGTGATAAGCAAGCATATAGTTTTGTTATAGTAACAGACTTTCCTCTTTTTGAGTATTCTGAAGAACAGAAAAGATTTGTTGCTGCTCATCATCCGTTTACTTGTCCTCATCCTGATGATTTGAAATATATGCTTACAGATAAAAAACGCATTAGGGCATTGTCATATGATATAGTATTAAATGGGACGGAGCTTGGAAGCGGGTCTATAAGGATTCATGATAGCAATATGCAGAACCTGATGTTTGAAGCGTTAGGAATGAATAAAGAACAGATAAAGTCTCAATTCGGGTTTTTAGTTAAAGCATTTAGCTTTGGAACACCCCCGCATGGCGGATTCGCATTTGGACTGGACAGGCTTATTATGATATTACGGCAAGCTTCATCATTAAGGGATGTCATAGCATTTCCTAAAATCAAAGACGGTTCATGCGTTATGACCAAAGCTCCTGACTATGTGGAAAATGAACAGTTGAAAACACTTCATATATCATACAAGGATCATTTTGAGATGAAGGAAAAAAGAAAGAATGATATAGAGATACCCATTGATAAACTGTCAAAGCTTGCCAGACTGTCTTTGAGAGAAGAGGAAAAGAAAAGCTTAAAAGAAGACATGCAGAATATTATAAAATTCGCATCCAATATAATGGACATTGACACAAGCAATGTTGAGCAGAAATATACTTGTTTTGAAATGGAAAATGTTTTTCGTGAAGATAAAGCTTTAAAATCACTATCAGAGGATGAATTGCTTTCAAATGCAAAAACACATAGCGACGGATACATTACAGTACCTGCAGTTTTAAAGGCGGAGGTGTGATATGAAAGATGTTTTAAAAAAAGATATATTGAGCCTTCATGAACTTATAATAAAAAAAGAACTGAGCTGTGTGGAAATAACAAAAGCATATCTTGATAATATTTCGGATAAAGAAACTGATATACAGGCATACATAACTATTACAGAAGATCTGGCTTTAGCCGATGCAAAGAAAAAAGATGAACAGTTAACTAGTACTGATAATGTATCTTTACTTTATGGCATACCAGGAGCTTTGAAAGATAATATATGTACAAAAAACATTAAGACTACTTGTGCATCAAAAATGCTTGAGGATTTTATACCCCCATATGATGCAACCGTATATGACAAGCTTAAAAAAGA
>LSQX01375235.1_pt1 | contig 15607 bp, 16 predicted proteins | sample 654561 | NCBI WGS metagenome assembly LSQX01 (sample SAMN04489861, study PRJNA283612) | anaerobic digester metagenome | isolation source: 4 biogas reactors fed with cattle manure at either 37C or 55C with and... | place: Denmark: Kongens Lyngby | collected 2014 | reverse complement strand
TAAAATAATTCGTAAATCTACATGTAAGTTTGTGCAACGGTGCTTATCAATGAAATAAAATCTTCGGTAAGGTCGCTGCAATTTTCAATACGTTTCAGTTCTGATAAGATTTCTGACATTTGATTCCTCAAAGCCTTGAAAACTCTTGTATTTCCTTGTACGATAACATCTCGCTCCGATAGCCGTTTAACAATATAGTCCTGTTTTGTAAGTCCTGATAGCTTTACACGAGCATCTAAATCATCTCGTTCTTCAGGTGAAACTCTGAAAGAAACAATAACATTCCTCCATCTGCCCTGCTTATCTAATGTTTTTAACATTCTAAATCAATCCTTTCATTATCGAGTTTATCTGCCATCTCAATTTGCTTTGATGGGAACAAGTGTGCATACCTATATGTAATATCAATGCTTTCATGTCCCACCCTGTCGGCAATTGCGACCGCCGAAAAGCCTAAATCTATCAAATGACTTATATGGCTGTGTCGAATCCCATGTATTTTTATCCGCTTTACTCCAGTTTCCTTTGAACCTCTTGTCATTTCGTGGTGTAAGTAGCTTTTTGTTACAACAAACATTCTATCAGTAGGTTTTATACCGTATAGCATTTTGAGATATTCCTCAATTTCCTCACATAAAAATTTAGGAATTTTTATAATTCGCTTACTTTTCTTTGTTTTAGGGTCTGTTATAATATCCCTTTTGCCAATGCGCTGATATGATTTGTTGATACGGAGAGTACTATTTTCCAAATCAAAGTCCTCCGGCGTTAATGCAAGCAGCTCACCAACACGAATACCACACCAATACAGCACCTCAAATGCATAAAACGACAGCGGCTTATCCATCATGGCATCTGAAAATTTAGCGTATTCCTCTTTTGTCCAAAACTGTATTTCGGCACCGTCTTTTTCACCCATATTTCCTGCTTTGGAAGCAGGATTTGAACCTAAATCGTAATACCTTACTGCATGGTTGAATATTGCACTAAGTTGATTATGAATGGTTTTAAGATATGTGGGTGAATAACCCTTGCCACTCTCATCACGATAAGCCATTACTTCATTCTGCCACTTAATAACATCTTTTGCACCTATCGCATTCATTTTCTTGTCCTTGAAAAATGGAAGTATTTTTTTATAGATAATGCTTTCTTTGGTTATAAATGTATTTTCCCTTAATCGCTGTTTTAAGTCTGCAACATAGATTTCAACAAAACTTTTAAATTTCATATCAAAATCTGCTGTTGACTTCATTAAAAATTCTCGTTCCCATTCGAGTGCTTCCCTTTTAGTTTCAAAACCTCGCTTCATTTTCTTTTCACGAGCACCATTCCAATTTTCAAAGTAAAACGAAGCATACCATTTACCGGTTTTCTTATCCTTATAAGCTGGCATTTTTATTTCTCCTCTCTAACCTTTTTATAAAGTTTTGCCCCAAAATACTCTCGGTTAAGTCTTCCATGAATCGTCAGATAGCCTTTAGCTTCTTGTTCCTTATTTAGCTTTTTTATTAATTTATAAGCATATGCCTCTGAAACTCCAAGCTCTTTCGCTACCTCTCCAGCTCTCATGAATAAGCTATTTTTCATTATGAACTCCTCCTTTCACTTTAAATTACTAAACATATGGGTTTAGTTTAAATGTATTATACTAAACATCTTTGTTTAAGTCAAGTGGTTTTACTAAAAATATTAAACTTTTTTGTTTAATTTATATTGCATTGCACAAATTTCTATGATATACTAAATTAAAATGTTTAACTTATGAGGTGTTACTATGGCTATCGGCAATAGAATCAAGTTTATTCGCAACCTTCGCAACCTTACACAAAAGGAATTAGGTTTAAAGGTTGGTTTTCCTGAGCGAGCCGCTGATGTTCGTATTGCTCAATATGAATCCGAGAAACGTATCCCAAAAGAGGATTTGGTAGGCAGCTTAGCTGCTACCCTTAATGTGTCACCGGATACCCTCACAATTCCTGATATTGATACGGATATCGGTTTAATGCACACCTTATTCACTCTTGAAGATATGTGCGGCTTCAGAATAACTCGGATTGATGGTGAGCTTTGCATTACTCTGGATAAGCACGATAAAAACTATACTTCTATGTTTAAAATGCTTAACTCATGGCTATCGGAAAATGAAAAACTCCAAAGTGGTGAAATCACTAAAGAAGATTACGATGATTGGCGTTATCATTATCCTCGCATTCAAGCTGAACGCTTCAAAAAAGACCTTGACGCACTTCGTGAGAAGAAAAAACAATCTGAATAATCTACATGTAAGGAGGGTCTATGGTGAAAACTATAAGTGAAATATTAAACAAAATATGGTCTCTAAGCTCAGATCAAATAGCAATTATCTCTTTATTGATTACTTTATTCTTATTTGCGTTAGGCAATTTTCTGAAAATCGTATAAAAATATACGAAACAAGAAAAGAAGAATATAAAAAGCTAATTAATTTTTTTCAAGAGATCTTTTCAAAACCTTTGAATAATAAAGATACATCTAAAATTACACAAGATGAAAAGTTTAAAAAAGCATTTCTTGATATGGGCGCTTCAATTGCTATTTTTGGCTCAAAAAAACTATATAAAACTTATTGTTTTTATCGTTGGCTCGCACTTGATGAAATTATCCAGAAAAGTCGCTGGTATTCGCAGGGTATGATTATATATTCCTTAGGTGAAATGTATCAAATTATGCGCAAAGAAATAGGTTTAAACCATAACCTTATCCCAGTTGGTGTGCCAGATATGCTTGCATTTTACATAAATGATTTCACTAAACCAGAATTCAAAAAGAAATTTTATCGCTACCATTTTAATAAATTTGCTTTACAGTCTGCTATCATTTGGGGAAACATTGAGGAATATATACCGCTAGTCTGGCTGCAAAATTATATAATAAAGCCTTTTTTCTTTTTGTGTTATTGCATTATTAGATTTCCTTTCAAATTATTAATAATAACCCCTATTAAACTCATAATGAGACATAAAAAAACAATCCGAATAAACAAAAAACACCACTGAAAACTTTGTCGTTTTCAGTGGTGTTTTTAAATTCTATCATTATCGGTTTACAATATAATTAGTATCAAATTAGTATCATTGCAACCTTAAACACCTCAAAAAGCCAGTATTCATGCGGCTTCATGCGGCTTCCAAGAGTTCATGATATCATTCCCACTCAATTGTAGCCGGTGGTTTACTTGTAATATCATATACCAATCTGTTTACATATTTAACTTCATTTACTATTCTGTTAGATATCTTGCCTAGTATATTATACGGAATTCTAGCCCAATCTGCAGTCATGAAGTCTGTAGTAGTAACACCCCTTAAAGCTATAGTATAATCATATGTTCTTTCATCACCCATAACGCCTACACTCTTCATTCCTGTCAGCACAGCGAAATATTGATTAATCTCTCTGTCAAGACCTGCATTTGCAATTTCTTCTCTGAATATTGCATCCGCTTCTTTTAGAATATCAAGTTTTTCTTGTGTTACTTCTCCGATTATCCTAATCGCCAATCCGGGTCCCGGGAATGGTTGCCGCCAAACAATGTGTTCGGGTATTCCTAATTCGAGCCCTGCTTTTCTTACTTCATCTTTAAATAAATTCCTAAGGGGTTCAATGATTTCTTTGAATTCTATATCCTCAGGCAACCCGCCTACATTGTGATGACTTTTAATGACAGCAGCATCACCTACACCACTTTCTATTACATCGGGATATATTGTGCCCTGTACTAAGAATTCTACTTTACCGACCTTTTTAGCTTCTTCTTCAAACACTCTGATAAATTCTTCCCCTATGATTTTTCTCTTTTGCTCAGGTTCAATAACACCATTAAGTTTATTCAAAAATCTATCACGGGCATCTACTTTAATAAGATTTATGTTGAATTGGTTATTAAAAACTTTCTCTACTTCTTCCGCTTCATCCTTTCTTAGTAGTCCGTGGTCAACAAAAATACAAGTTAATTGTTCTCCTACAGCCTTATGTATCATAACTGCAGCAACAGAAGAATCAACTCCTCCCGAAAGTGCGCAGAGAACCTTCTTATTCCCTACCTTTTTCTTAATATCTGCTATCATTTGCTTTGTAAATGATGCCATTGTCCAATTGCCGGTACATTTGCAAACTGAAAACAAAAAATTGCCCAGCATTTCTTTCCCTTTAACTGTATGTATAACTTCAGGATGAAATTGGACACCATATAGTTTTTTCTCTTTATTCTCCATTGCTGCATTTGGACAACTCATGGTACTGGCTGTTGAAGCGAATCCCGAAGGTAACTTTTCTATATAGTCTGTATGACTCATCCAGCATACCGTATTAGCATCCATACCATCAAATAACAAACTACAAGGGTCCAGACAGACTTCTGCTTGCCCACATTCTCTATTGACAAATTTTGATACCTTGCCACCTAGCAAGTAACTCATCAATTGTGCTCCGTAGCATATACCAAGTATCGGTACTTCCAAGTCAAATATTTCTTTGCTGCATAACGGAGCATTTTCAATATACACACTTGATGGTCCACCAGTAAAAATAATCCCTTTAGGCTTTAATCTTTTTATTTTTTCTACGGGTATATTATAAGGAAAAACCTCACAATAAACATTAAATTCTCTTACCCTTCGCGCCACTAATTGGTTATATTGCCCACCAAAATCAAGCACTATTATCATTTCATTATTGTTCTCCATGTCATTACCCCCATAAATAATCAATAATAAAATTATATATTATAATGTCGAAAAATAGAAGCCCGTTTTAAATTTTTTTGTGTAAATCATTTTTTTGATTCACATTTTTTTGCTTCCCTTTTTCTTCTTTATCTTTATTACCCTGCATCATCTGCGATATTTCCCAATCGGAAACATAATTATGTTTTGACGCTTTTAATTCCCCTAAGTTTATTTTTTTCTTCACAGCCATCCCTCCGATACTTTTTAACGATGAAACTAATTAAAAATTTAATTATATAATATTACTCTTCTTTTATTATGTACTCTTATCATAGTTTAATATTCTGAAAAAATAAAACAATTAATCTTGCATTTTTATTCATCTTTATGTATAATTATTAATAATTTATTGTTTAGCGATATGAAAATTGATCCGTTTACTTGTCATTCTGAGCGTTAGCGAAGAATCTCTTTATCAATTTAGAGTATGAGTTTCTTCGCTAACGCTCAGAATGACAATGAAATTGTTCGGGTCTGCTAAAAAAGGAGGAATAAAAATGATAAAAGCAGGAGTAATAGGCGCAACCGGATATGCAGGAACTGAGCTTGTAAGGCTACTAACTTTACATCCTGATGTAAAAGTTACGTCCCTTGTATCGCATAGCTTTGTGGGCAAAAAAATATCTGATATATATCCGAGTTTAAAAAAAATCAATGATTCTGTTTGTGAAGAACTAAATATTGAAAAGATTGCTAAGGAAAATGATGTTGTTTTTACATCCCTTCCCCATGGAACATCAGAAAAAGTTATATCTGAATTGTATAAATACGGTGTTAAAATAATAGACCTTAGCGGTGATTTTCGTTATGATGACGTATCCGTATACGAGAAATGGTATGGTGTAAAGCATGAAAACCCCGAATTGTTGAAAAAATCCGTATATGGACTTCCTGAGCTGCATAAAAATAAAATCAAAAATGCTTCCCTTGTCGGAAATCCGGGATGCTATACAACATGTGCGATTCTCCCGTTAGTGCCCTTTTTGGTAAACAAAATAATTAATCATGATAATATTATTATCGATGCTAAATCAGGTGTGTCAGGCGCAGGGCGCTCTTTAACTCTTGGAACTCATTTTGTTGAATGTACTGAAAACCTCAATGCATATAAAATAGGGACACATAGACATACATCTGAGATAGAACAAGAATTAAGTATTGCAGCTGATAATCAAATAATGGTTTCTTTTACACCGCATCTTGTTCCGGTTAAACGAGGAATAATAAGCACGATTTATGCAAACCTTGAAAATAAATATTCAAATTCTCAGCTATTAGATATCTGCAAAGATTATTATAAAGATGAATACTTTGTTAAAATCTATGATGGAGGTCAACTACCGGAAACAAAACATATAGTGGGTTCAAATTTTATAGGTATAGGTCTTAATGTAGATGAGAGACTAAACAGAGTAGTCATTGTATCTGCTATTGACAATTTAATCAAAGGGGCTTCAGGGCAAGCTATCCAAAATATGAATGTAATGTTCGAGTTAGACGAAAAAACCGGTCTTAATTTCCCGGGCATATATATATAGGAGGAACTCATATGGAAACTATAATAAAAAAAGCAGGTATACTAATTGAGGCATTGCCGTATATTCAAAAACTAAGCGGGAAAACTGTTGTTATTAAATATGGCGGTAACGCTATGATTAACGAAACATTAAAAAATTCCGTAATGGAGGATATAACTCTTCTTAAGTATGTAGGTGTAAATCCGATTATAGTTCATGGAGGAGGTCCTGACATTACAAAAACCCTAGACTCTTTAAAAATTAAAAGCGAATTTGTTAATGGTCTTAGGGTGACAGATGCTCAAACAATGGAAGTTGCTCAAATGGTGTTGGTAGGCAAAACTAACAAAGAAATAGTTTCATTGCTCAATTGTAAAGGCGGGAAAGCAATTGGCATTAGTGGAATTGACGGTAATCTAATAGAATGCAAAAAATATAAGGCAACTGATAACGAAGAAGAAGCAGACCTTGGATATGTCGGTGAAATTGTCAAAATAAATTCAGATATGCTTGAATTTATAGCTAAAGATGAGTTTATTCCTGTTGTTGCTCCTATCGGAGTTGATAAAAACGGGCAAAGTTATAATATAAATGCTGATACTGTTGCAGGCGCAATCGCATCAGCAATCAAAGCAGAAAAATTAATGCTTCTGACTGATGTAGAAGGTATAAAGAATTCTAATAATAATGATGAAATTGTTGCCGTTATTACTAAAAAGGAAATCAATAAGTTAATAGAACAGGGAATAATCCATAGTGGAATGGTGCCTAAGGTTTTAGGGTGCTTCCAAGCTCTCGAAGCAGGAGTAAACAGAACTCATATTTTAGACGGACGAATTCCCCATTGCATACTTCTGGAGATATTTACCGATAAGGGTATCGGAACAATGATAATAGAGTGAGAATACTTGAACTGTAGCTTGGATTTTGGTTGCGGGCGGGCATGGAAACCCGCCCCTACAGTATTGTTTTCGGTTGCGGGCGGGCATGGAAACCCGCCCCTACAAGTTCAAACCGTACCCTCGCCTTTCCAGACCAACTGACCCCCTGTCGTTAACACGACATCCCCCTATTAGGGGGAACAAGGTGGTTTAGCTTTTCCTGACCGACCGACCAACTGACTACTTTTTCAACACTATTTCATTATTATCAGCATCTATTATTATATTCTCACCGGGCTTTACACTGCCTTCAAGTATTTCTTCTGCTAATTTATCTTCTACCTTAGATTGAATTGTTCTTCTTAATGGTCTTGCACCAAAGTTAATATCAAACCCGTCCTTTACAAGAAACTCCTTTGCTGCTTCGGTTATTTCAACAGTTATTCTGTTAGCTTTTAGCCTATCAATAAGTTTATCAAGCATCAATGATGCAATTTGTTTCAGGTGTTCCTTCTCTAATTGATGGAACACGATAATTTCATCTACCCTGTTTAAAAACTCAGGTCTAAAAGCTTTTTTAAGTTCTGCCATAACATTATCTTTTATATTTTCGTAGTTTTCCTTCCGATCATCTTCGGCAATGTTAAATCCAAGCTTTTTGGGTTCCGTAATCATCCTTGCGCCCACATTTGATGTCATTATAATTATTGTATTCCTAAAATCTACTTTTCTGCCTTGAGCATCAGTCAGTATACCATCCTCAAGAATTTGTAGCAATATATTAAATACATCGGGATGCGCCTTTTCAATCTCATCAAAAAGCACAACAGAGTATGGCTTTCTTCTAACCTTTTCGGTTAATTGCCCGCCTTCATCATAACCTACATACCCGGGAGGTGACCCGATTAATCTTGATACGGTATGTTTCTCCATATATTCTGACATATCAATTCTAATCATTGCCTCTTCATCACCAAAAACAGCTTCCCCAAGCGCCTTTGAAAGTTCAGTCTTACCTACTCCCGTAGGTCCTAGGAATATGAATGAACCTGTAGGTCTCTTAGGGTCTTTAAGCCCCACTCTCCCTCTCCTAATAGCCCTAGATATCGCCTTTACAGCTTCTTCCTGTCCAATAATTCTATTGTGTATTATATCCTCCATCTTAAGAAGTCTTTCACTTTCCTCTTCTGTCAAACGTTTAGCAGGAATACCTGTCCAACTTGATATAATTTCAGCTACTTCTTCTTCGCTTACTACACCTGTATCCCTTTGATTTTTTTGTTCCCAATCACTTCTTGCTTCTTCCAGTTCCTGTTTTAGTTTTTGCTCATTATCTCTAATCCCTGCTGCTTTTTCAAAATTTTGAGAATGAATTGCTTCCTCTTTCTCCGCTGCAATCCTCTCAATTTTTTCTTCAAGTTCCTTTATATCAGGAGTTACGGTAAAGGCCTTCAACCTAATCCTAGATGCGGCTTCATCTATTAAATCTATAGCTTTATCGGGTAAAAATCTATCTGTTATATATCTATCAGATAATTTTGCAGCAGCCTCAAGGGCATCGTCTGTAATCTTCACACTATGATGTGCTTCGTATTTATCTCTAATCCCTTTTAATATCTGTATTGTTTCATCTACTGTAGGTTCACCAACCGTTATTGGTTGAAAACGCCTTTCCAAAGCAGCATCCTTTTCCACATGTTTCCTGTATTCATCAAGGGTTGTTGCACCGATAGCCTGTAATTCTCCCCTTGCTAGTGACGGCTTTAAAATGTTTGAAGCATCTATGGCTCCTTCTGCTGCTCCGGCACCGATTATCGTATGCATCTCATCAATAAACAATATTACATTGCCTGCTTTTCGTATCTCATCCATAGCTTTTTTTAATCGCTCTTCAAATTCACCCCTGTACTTAGCACCTGCAACCATTGATGATAAATCAAGTGTTACAACTCTTCTATCTTTAAGAATCTCAGGAATATTCCCTGCAACTATTTTTTGCGCCAATCCTTCTGCAATAGCTGTCTTACCAACTCCCGGCTCCCCTATAAGGCATGGATTATTTTTTGTCCTTCTGGTTAAAATCTGAATAACCCTTTCTATTTCCTTATCCCTGCCTATTATTGGGTCAAACTTACCTTCCCTTGCCATTTCTGTTAAATCCCTGCCAAATTGATCAAGAGTAGGTGTATTTGTCTTCCCTCTCTGGGTATGTTGAGTCTTGCCCATACCGCTCACTTCATCATTTAACATTTTTGTAAGCTCTGCAAACAGTTTTTGTATATCGGCATTAAGCTCCGTAAGTATTCTCACAGCTACGCTTTCTCCCTCTTTTATAATACCTAATAAAATGTGCTCTGTACCGATATAGTTGTGTCCCATTCTCCTAGCCTCGCCAAAACTTAATTCCAGCACACGTTTTGTTCTTGGAGTTAATCCTGCTATTTGCTGCTCGGCATTTTGCCCTACACCAATAAGCTCACCAATCTTTTCTATCACCTTTTGTTCAGTTACTCCCTGCTCATTAAGTACTCTGGCAGCGACTCCCTCTCCTTCATTTATTAAACCAACAAGAATATGTTCTGTTCCTACATAGTTATGTCCTAATTTCATTGCACTTTCTTGTGCATAGCGTAATGCTCTTTCAGCTTTCTCCGTAAATCTATTTTCAAACATAGGCATTAATTATCTCCCCTTTCATTAATTTTATTAATACTAATCTAATTATAGGGACGGTTCCACCCCCTTCCCTAATAGTCATTCTCTCCGCACATTAAGTGCTCGAACCGTTGATTAGTTTTTATTTAAGTTTTTGTCTTGCAAGCTCTGCTCTTTTTAGGTCTCTTTCTTCTGCATTTATATTACTCCCAAATGTTTTCATAATATTGGCGGGCTGAGTTAAAATCATTAATTCATTAATGACCTCAAGCTTAACGTTTCGTAAAATCCCGGCATTAACACCAAGTCTAATATCTGATAATAATTTCATTGCCTCATCAGATGAAATAATTCTTGCGTTGCTTAAGATTCCATATGCTCTGTGGATTCTATCTTCAAGCTTTAACCTGCTTCCTTCAATAAGCTTTTTGCGTGCCGTTCTCTCCTGCTGTATAATCTGCCTTACAACACTTTTTAAGTTTTCAATTGTCTCCTCTTCTGAAATCCCTAAAGTCACTTGGTTAGATATCTGAAAAATATTGCCCATGGCTTGTGTTCCTTCACCATATAAACCTCTAACCATTAATCCAACCTTTCCCACAGCATTGAGTAAGCTATTTATATGCCCACTCATAACAAGTGACGGAAGATGTGCCATTACTGATGCCCTCATGCCTGTACCAACATTTGTTGGACAACATGTTAAATATCCGTAATTCTCATCGTATGCATATTCAACTTTATTTTCAATCATGTCATCAACCTTATTAATTATATCCCAAGCTTCATCCAACTGCATTCCTGAAAAAAGACATTGCATCCTCAAATGATCTTCTTCATTTATCATTATACTTATTTTTTCGTCATTACTAATTAGTAATGCCTTTGAATAAGTATTCTTTAACATTTCCGGACTGATTAAGTGTTTTTCAACCATTGATTGTCTGTCTACTACATTCAAATCATCAACCTTAATGAATAAAAAATCACTTGCTGAAGCTCCGTTATTATTTGGAACAGAAGAATTACAAATATTAATTATTTCATTTGCTTGTTCATTATTCATCATTCCCGGGAAAGGAAAGTTTTTAAAATTTCTTGCCAATCTTACCCTGCTACTTACTATTACATCTTGTTCCGGACCACTATCAACATACCACACAGCCATAATTATTCCTCCTTCAAATTGGCTTCCATTTGCCTTATCTCGTCCCTTAGCTCTGCCGCAGCTTCATATTCCTCTGCTTGAACAGCTTTGTTTAATTTATTCTTAAGCTTCTCTATCTCCCTTGCAGCTCGCACTTTACTGCCGGCTTTAGTTGGCACCTTTCCATTATGATTAGTATTTCCATGTATCCTTTTGAAAGCCTGTTCAAGTGTGTTTTTAAAAACATTATAGCAATTAGCACAGCCCAGCTTCCCTCTTCCTGTGAATTGCTCATATGTCATACCACATACATTACACACAGATGAAGAAACTTTTGGCTTTGAACCATATTTATTATCTTTTCCCAAAAAACCTGCCAGTAAATCATTAATTCCAAACGGAGCTGTGAAATTAATGGAAGTACCCATGGTTAATTCTTTATGTTCTTGTGCACATTGTTCACATAAATGTATTTCTTTTTTTTCGTTATTAATAATCTGTGTTATATGAACGCTGGCATTTCTTTGTTGACACTTTTGGCATATCATTTATTGCGCCTCCACTTCTTTATACTAAATTTATAATAATGTTCTTTAAAATATTTGCTCTTATTCTATCTCTTAAAGGTTGTGGAACCGTAATCACCTTATCACTCAGAGATATCTTCATAATTATAGCCTCTCTTGCAGAAAGAATTTTATTATCGTAGAAATTATTCACAAAAGCTTCTGCCGCCTGTTGAGAAATGGCTTCACCTATACTGTTAACTATATGCATAAGGTAATTGCTCTTATTGATACTGATTCTCCGTATCTTTATATATCCACCGGTTCCCCTTCGGCTCTCAACAATATACCCTCTCTCAACTGTAAACCTTGTATCAATTACATAATTAATTTGAGATGGGACACAATTAAAATATATAGCTAATTCATTTCTTTGTATCTCTATTGTACCATCAGTTTCATCTATCAAATCCTTTAAAAAGTTTTCAATTATATCACTCACACTTGCCACATTATCACTTCCTGACCTTGACTTTCTTTGACCTTTATTAGATTATATCTTATTCTTGATAAATTACAAATAATGTATTGGTTGATAAAAACGATTTAACAGCAAAATGCTTGGTTTTAATCTGGATATGTCATTTATCCTCCAATTATCTATTGTGGCATGAATTATTTTTTGGTCTTATTTTCTTTTTGTTCTCCTGTTTGATCATAACCTCTTCTCTTAATTACCTTGGGTTCATTAAGCTCCGATACTTCCTCTAAATGTCTTGCAGTAGCACGCTGCCTTTCGGATGAAGTCCATTGATGAAAAGAAGGTATAAATTCACCATATTGTGTAGTATCTTCTATTCTCTCATCCGTTATATTTACTTTTCTTTTTTTGTTTGCCATAATGCATACCTCTTTCCTAAACTTTTAATTATTGTATGCATTTTATAATATTATATTCAAATATCTTTATTAAGCAATGATATGATTTTTTCAGGTATTTTATGAAGTGGTAATTGATAATTAATTGCACCTAACTCATAAGCAGATTTGGGCATACCATATACAACTGAGCTCTCCTCATCCTGACCTATAGTTTCAGCCCCTTCATTTTTCATCCTCAATATTCCCTGGGCACCGTCTCTTCCCATTCCTGTAAGAATAACTCCGATGGAATTTTTTCCAAATTCCTGCGCAACGCTCTCAAACAGCACATCTACAGACGGACAATGGCCGCTTACCTTCTCATCTTTTATACATTCAACACTTAATCTTGCCCCTGTTTTTTTTAACTTCATATGATAATCCCCCGGGGCAACAAGTACTGAACCGTGAGCTACAACATCTCCCGTTTTGGCTTCTTTAACATTAAACTCTGTATTCGCATTAAGCCTTTGAGCATACATCTGCGTAAATACAGCGGGCATATGTTGAACAATAATAATACCCGGAATATTACTTGGAAGTTGTTTTAGAATACTTAGTATTGCTTCAGTTCCCCCTGTTGACGCTCCAATTGCTATTACCCTAATCTTGTTTTCGTTCTCATGTTCACTAACCCTTTCTGCTACTTCCTTTACATCAGTCTTTATATTAGTGTTTAATGCTGATTTTGTTTCATCTATTACAGCCATAAAATCTATTCCTTTCTATAAAAAATTTAAAAATATTACATAATCTGTTTCACGAGAATTCGGATAGGTAGATCATCTTTCAACCTTACATCAAACATCTAATTCTTGTAAAGCATTATATAACTTACAATTATCTTCTTTATTTCTAATGGCAAATCTAACATAATCTTCTTCGAAGAAGCCGGTTTTTCTTGATAAGTCCTTGACAAGCAGGTTGAAATCTTTAATTAAAACTTTTGCTAAATCATTTGAAGTAAACTTTTTTGTAACCTTACACATTATATAATTAGCCTGTGAAGGATATGGCTTTAAAAAGCTAATTTTCTCAAGTTGCTTTTGAAATCTGTTTCGCTCTTCTGAAAGTTTGCAGCAAGCAATCATGTATTCTTTTTTGTATAACTTTATAATCTGTAAAAAATACTCAGCAAAAGAGTTTATATTCCAAACGGGCATTTTGTTTTTTAATTTTTCTAAAAGTTCAAAATTAGATGTGGCTATAATGCCTAATCTTAATCCAGGAACTCCGTATGATTTGCTAATGCTATTAATTACAATTAGGTTTTTATATTTATCCAGCACCTCGGATTTTATTAACGTATATTTATTTTCTTTATCTGCAAAATCAATAAAGGACTCGTCTATTATACACATAACATCCTTTTCTTTACACTCATTAATAATTCTAATCATATCTTCATATTTAATATAGCTTCCGCTTGGATTGTCGGGGTTTATAATTACCAAAATATCTGTATTGTCAATTGCATCGATTATCTTATCTATATTAAATAAAAAATCTTCCTCCGCACTAAATATCTTTTGCATCTTACATTTATAAAAACACCTAATATATTCATTAAATGCCGGTATTGGTATTGTTACCCTCCCTTCTAATATGTGCCCCAATGAGTTGATTAATTCTGCTGCACCATTGCCCACTAAAACATAATCTTCATTAATTCCAAACATTCTTTCAGTATTTATTTTTTGGACATCCATACCAGAAGGATATTGACATAACAAATTATCAAAGAAATATCTCATTTTATCTCTCATTTGCTTAGGTGGAAAATACGGGTTTACAAGATAACAATAATCAATCACTTTAGGAAATCTCCAATACCCACCAAAACGCTTATTATACTCATTCAAAACCTTGCTCTCTTGAGCAAAAATAGTATTGGCTATATCTAAATCTTGCATGTCATCCACTTCATACCAATCTATATTATTTAATTTATGTGCTTTAAGTTTTGAACGTCGGACATGTGAAATAATTTTTAATACTAGTTCATAATATTGATTCTTTCCGTAAGCTTTTATGTATGCTTCCAAAAATGGAATGTATTGTTCGTCAGAAAACTCCTTGCTAAATTTATATATATTTACTGTTTTATAATATTTATCAGCATCCGAAAATTCAAAATTTTTCTTATCAATAAAATCACAAATATTATTGTACTGATCGACAAGTGCAACTGTTCCATCCATCCAATGTTCATATTTAGCTACTGCAACTACGTTTTTATTCTTGTTTTCTAAGATTTCTTTAATTAAACTACTATCATATATTAGGTCAGATTCAATTAATATAGTGTCGTCTCTAATAAGTTGCTCTCTAGCAAGGTATAAAGAATAGATGTTGTTCGTGTTAGCATAATCATAGTTATAAACAAACTCAAATTCAATATATGGAAAGCTTTTCACTGCATATTCTACCAATGTTTTTGATTCATACCCAACCACAAGAACAAACCTTTTTATTCCTGCTATCTTTAGTGCCTCACACGTTCGTTCAAGTAATGTTTTTCCGCCAACTTCAACCATGCACTTAGTAAACTTTGAAGTGTGCTTACCTAACCTTTTTCCCATACCGGCTGCTAACATTAATGCCTGCATATTTATTCCCCCTCGTTAATTATTATAAACACAAAAACAAACTTTTATATTCCTCCTCAAGATGCTTATGTATTAAATAACATTCGCCCTATCTTGATCCGAATCCCCCCTATACATATGAAATCCATCAATGTCATTTGTGAAAAAATATATATCCTTATTTTGCCGTACAAACGGTTCGAATAATTGTGGAATTACATTTTTATCTCCGGACCCTCTTAATTCAAATCCAGCTTTGGTTAGTATCTTGTGTGATATACCATAACAATAAAAATCTATATATTCATAATCGTTTTCAACAATTATTCTTTGGAATTCTGAAGATAACTCAGATATATCTTCATCCAATCCAATAAAGTCAACTATTTTACATATCTTCACACCTCTATGAGATGCTTCTCTTAAAACAATAATAGAATCATAAGCATCATTCCCTTTATCAATTCCATATACCTTATAATTACGGGCTATATTTTTATAATATCTATATTCAATACACCACTCATCCTTATACGGTTTATTCTGCCTATATGCTTCTATATTAAAATGCTCTCTTAATTCTTCGAAGGTTGAGAGCAATTTTAATCTATACATCCCTTTAC
>LSQX01381902.1_pt1 | contig 15612 bp, 16 predicted proteins | sample 654561 | NCBI WGS metagenome assembly LSQX01 (sample SAMN04489861, study PRJNA283612) | anaerobic digester metagenome | isolation source: 4 biogas reactors fed with cattle manure at either 37C or 55C with and... | place: Denmark: Kongens Lyngby | collected 2014 | reverse complement strand
ACTCGGTAGACTCAAAATCTACTGCTTTCGGGCTTGGCGGTTCGAGTCCGCCCACAGGTACCACTCTTGTATATACTTTATTAATTATAAATACTCCTATACAATAAAAATCTATATACTTTTAATTGAACTACCCTATTTGTTTTTCTTAATATATTTATTATTTGTTATAATCATACTAGAATCTTTATTTTTTTATAAGTTTCACTCGATATACTTTTATCTATATTTATAGATAATTTTTATTATCTAATAAAACACTTTACTATTAGAGGATATAATGTTAAATAAGCTAAAAGTTGGGCAAAAGCTATATATTGGATTTGGTGTTATTATTTTGTTAATAATGATAGTTGCTATATTTGGAATCAATAGAGTTAATAAAATAAATGATACTCTAAACGAAATAGTAGAGGTAAACTCTCTAAAACAAAGATATGCTGTAAACTTTAGAGGAAGTGTACATGATAGAGCTATAGCTATAAGAGATGTTGTTTTATCTCAAAATAGTAGTGATGAGCTATATATAAACTCAATAAAAAACATAAAGCAATTAGAAGAGTTTTATGATAAATCAAGAAAACCTTTAGAAGAGATGGAAAATCAAAAAACCAATATCTCATCAACTGAAATAGAGCTATTAGATAAAATAAGATCAATTGAGTCTCAAACTTTACCAGTAGTAAAGAAAATAATATCTTTAAAAGAAAATGGCAACAACTATGAAGCTCAAAAGATGCTTGTTGGTAGTGCTGGAGATCTTTTTAGTAAGTGGCTTATGTATATCAATGAATTTATAGATTATCAAGAGAACAAAAACCACGAAGCCATCCCTATAGCTAGAGATATAGCTAATACTTTTTCTTTTATTATGTTATCTATTCTTATAGTAGCTTTGGGTATAAGCTTTTTGATTGCATTTGTTATATCAAAAACTATTACAAGCTCTACAACTAAGGTTCAAAATGGAGTATTAAGCTTTTTTGACTTTTTAAATAACAATAGTAAATCATCTGGTTTAATTGATATTCAAAGTCATGATGAGTTTGGACAAATAGCAAAAGTTATAAATGATAATATCCTAAAAACAGAAAAAACCATAGTTAAAGATGATGAATTTTTGAAAAATGTAGAGTTTTTTGTAAAAGAGCTTTTAAATGGCAATATGCAAGCAAAGATTACTAAAGATCCTGATACACCAAACTTACAAATTCTAAAAGAGCAACTTGAAAAACTTCAAAACAACCTAGAAGCAACAATAGCTAGAGATTTAAACCATTTAGTAGATGTTTTAGAAGCTTATAAACAACAAGACTTCACTCTAAGAATAAAAGATCCAGATGCTAAGGTATCTATTATTATAAACGAACTTGGTGATGAGATATCACTACTTTTAAGACAATCACTAGATATTGGTAGTGCCTTAGAAGAGTCTTCTAGTAGGCTTTTAGAAAATGTAGATAGATTAAATACAAGTGCAAATAGTGCTGCAAACAATATAGAACAAACAGCATCAGTTTTAAAAGAGATTACATCAACTGTTGTAAGCAATTCACAAAATGTTATACAAATGTCTTCTTACTCAAACAAAGTAAGTAGCCTTGCAATCCAAGGGCAAGGTATGGCTAGAAACACTGCAACTGCTATGGATGATATAGCTAAACAAGTGGGGCTTATTAGTGAATCAATAGAAATAATAGATCAAATAGCTTTTCAAACAAATATCCTCTCACTAAATGCTGCCGTTGAAGCTGCAACAGCTGGTGAAGCTGGAAAAGGCTTTGCTGTAGTTGCTGCAGAGGTACGAAACCTAGCAGAAAGAAGTGCTGAGGCTGCAAAAGAGATAGCTCATATAGTTGAAAATGCAATTTTAAAAGCAAATCAAGGTAAAAATATCTCTGGTGAGATGATAAGCGGATATCAAGAACTTTTATCAAATATAGAAAAAACTTCTCAATCTATAGGTGAGATAACAAAAGCATCTAAAGAGCAAGAAATTGGTATAACTCAAATAAATGATGCGGTTCATAGCCTAGAAGAACAAGCAAGACACAATACAGCTATTGCAACACAAACACAAACTATTGCAACACAAACTGATAAAATAGCAAAAGAGATTGTTTATGAAACTAGTAGCAAGAAGTTTATAGGAAAAGAAAATATTGTTTTAGTAGGTAAATAAGTATTACCTACTAAATGTTATTTTTTATCAAAGCTATATTTACCTGCACCCATAAAAATCAAAGATATAGCACCCATCATATAAAGTAAAGGCAACTCTATAGCCAAACCACCATGTTTAGATAGAGTAAATAGATCATTTCCATGAGCTAAAAATATAGCAAAACCCATAGTAAATGCAAAAATCAAAGAAGCAGTCCTAGTAAACAAACCAGCTATTATAAATAAAGGAAAAACAAACTCCCCTAGATAAACTCCATAAGCCAAAAAGCTTGGAAGCCCAGCAGAAGTAATCATAGCCTTAATACCCTCTATTCCACCTGTTATTTTGGCATATCCATGAAAAAGCATCAAAGAAGCCAAAGAAACTCTTAGTATAAGTTTACCAATATCTGAATTTAACTTAACTAATTGTTGCTCTACACATCTCATATAAAATCCTTATAGTTTTAGTGTATTCTAGCATATAGTAGGTTAAGCTTAGTTTGTCTCCTCTTCTAGCCTTTTACAAGCGACATCAAGCCCACCATCACAAGCTTTTTGATACCAGATTGTAGCCTTATTGGAGTTTTTCCCTGCTCCAATAGCAGTTTCGTATAATCTTCCCAAATAATATTGTGCTTTTATATGGTTTTTCAAAGCTGCCCTTTGAAGCCAATCTATAGAGATAGTATAATCTTTTTTGACACCATCACCTTTTAGATAAACAAGTCCATACTCAAACTGAGCCTCAACATCTCCAGATTTTGCTGCATTATACAACTCATTTAAATTTTGAGCAAAAGCCACCGAAGAGATAAAAATCATAATAAATAACAGTTTTTTCATATATAAAATCCAATTCTAAAGGTTCGTATAACCTATGCTTTAATAAAAAGTAACTAATTTTTCATATAATTTTTATTAAAGTCTCAATATCGTTATAATATCATAATATAGCTTCTATGTCAATTTTATTTAAGCAATTTATATCTAAATTTAAGCTTTAAAAAAGAATAAATAATAAAAATTCCAAAGTACCTTAATATACTAACCCAAAACTCTTTTGATAGAGTACTCTAGATCTTCATCAAGCTCTGTAGATAAAAGCCAGTTTAGATATCCTCTATCACTAAGAGCTATCTCTTCTAAACTTTTGTCTTTATGCTTACCAAACTTTAGTATTTTGACAAAAACAGGAGTATTTGTAAGCTCTACAAGTTTATTTACAGCATCCATACCGTTTAAAGAGTACTTTTCTTTTGCTATTTGTGTTAGTTTTGAAAGAAGTAGTTTCATAACCAAAACATCTCCTATAGCATCATGGGCTTTGATAGTAATACCTAGCTTAGCTGCTTCATCTTCTTCTATCTTATATAGATCTAGTGCATATCTAAGATATTGAAGCCTATGATAAGGCATATCATCAAGTAGATGTCTAGCACATCTTAGGGTATCTATTAGTTGCATTTGTACCTTAAAACCCTCTTTTTCTAGCATACCAAGATCAAAGCTTATATTATGTGCTATTAGATAGTTTTGAGAGTTATTTATCTCTTGCAATACTCTATAAAACTCACTTTCTATAAAAGGTGCTTTGTTTTCTATCATATTTGGGGTGATATTATGTACTTCCATAGCTTCAATCTTGATATCAATCTCACTACTACATAGCTCATCAAAAACAAGTGGTTTTTCACCACTATTTAGTAGTATCCCCCCTACTTGAATAATCCTATCTTCAGGCATTGCTCCCGTGGTCTCTGTATCAAATAACATATATTTACTCATATCTTCTCCTACAAAACTAGCATAGCATCACCATAGCTATAAAATCTATATTTATTTTTTATTGCTTCATTATAAAGCTCCAAAGTTTTTTCTACACCTACAAAAGATGCTACAAGCATAATCAAAGTTGATTTGGGTAAGTGAAAATTTGTCAAAAGATAGTCCACTCTTTGAGGTGGATTGTTTGGGTTTAAGAAGAGATTACACTCCCCACTTTGGGCTTTGCATCTATGATAAAACTCTATAGTTCTTGTAACAGTTGTACCAACTGCTAGTAACTTTTGTTTTGATTCTATTAACTCTTTTGTACTATCATCTATCAAATACTGTTCTGAGTGCATAATATGCTTATCAATAGACTCTACATCTACGGGCTTAAAAGTCCCAGCCCCCACATGCAAAGTAACAAATCCCATATCAAACCTACTCCTAAATCTAGCTAAAAGCTCATCAGTAAAGTGCAAACTAGCTGTAGGTGCTGCTACAGAACCAGAATATTTGGCAAAAAGTGTTTGATAATCTTGTTCATCTTGTTTGATATCTGCTCTATTTATATATGGTGGAAGTGGAACATGACCTATATCATCTAGGTATCTTATAAGCCTATCAAAATCAATACTTTTTTGATCATAAAACTCAACTACCCTACTTCCATCAAGGTTTAGTGCTATAACTTTGGCACTAAATCCATCAAAATGTAAGATATCATCAGGTTTAACTTTACCTCTTATATATACTAAAAAGTGGTTATTTACTAAGGGTTTATTGATAAGTAGTTCTATTTTAGCTCCCGTGCTTTTATGCCCAAAAATCCTAGCTTTGATAACTTTTGTATTGTTTAAGACAACCGCACAATCATCTATATAGTCTAAAATGTTTTTAAAAATATCATGTTTTATAGTATCACTTTTTCTATCATAGATCAAAAGCCTAGCACTATCAGCGGGAGTAGCTGGATACTTAGCTATAAGATCTTCTGGTAAGAAGAAATCATAGCTTGATGTTTTGGTGCTATCTAGATTACTCTTCGTCATCTTTACTAGCTGGGTTAAAAATCTTAGCTATATAGATAGAGATTCCATAAAGTGCTGTTAGAGGTATAGCCATAAGTAGCTGAGAAATCACATCTGGTGGTGTTAAGACTGCTGAAAGTATAAAAATAAGTACTATTGCATATCTAAAAAACTTCTTTAACATACTATCATCAACCAAACCTATTTTTGCTAAGAAAAAGGTAATAACAGGTAGCTCAAAAGCTATACCAAAACCTATCATAAGCTTAGTAAAAAACCCTACATACATACCAATACTAGGCAAAACAGTAACAACAGTACTACCAAATCCTATCAAAAAGTCAAATCCCACAGGCACAACAAAATAGTAAGCAAACGATGCACCAACTAAAAACATCAATGTTGCAAAAAATACAAATGGAACTATTAATTTTTTTTCATTGTCATATAACCCTGGAGCTAAAAAAAGCCAAATTTGCCAAAATATAAATGGCAACATCATAACAAATCCACCAAAAAATGCCACTTTCATAGCTGTAAAAAACGTCTCTTGTATCTCAACTGCTACCATTTGTGAGTTTGCTGGTAAAGCCTCTTTTGCTGGAACCATCATCCACTCCAAAATAGGCTCATAAAAGGCAAAACAGATAAAAAATCCAACAACTATAGCAATAACAACATTTATAAGCCTAGTTCTAAGCTCAGCAATATGAGGTTTTAGATCTTCAAACATTCTCTTGCTCCTTTTTATCAAAAGTGACTTTATGTCTTATTGGTTCTTGTTTTGACTCACTACTAGGAGTTTGCTTAGTTGATCCATCATCACTTTTTGCATCAAACTCATCTGCTAGGATATTATCTATAGTAGCTGAAGATTTTAAGTTTTCAACTTGAGATTTATATTTTGCAGCTTCAGCTTTTAGCTCACTTATTTTTAACTCTTGATCTAAAGTTGATTTAGCATCATCTAAACTATTTTTAAGTTTCCTAAAAAACTTCGCTATATCTACCATGGCACTAGGGAGCTTTTCTGGCCCCAAAGCTATTATTGCAACTATTGCAATAAGAAATATTTCCATCATTCCCATACCAAACATTGTATATCCGCACCTTTTATATGTATTAGTTTGTTTAATGGATAATTTTACCTAAGTTTAGATAAAATTCACCTCAAAATATCTCTTAAAGGACTATATTTATGATAAAAATTCTTTTTTTAATATTTGTTGGTATTATACTATATTATATAGCTAGAAGTTATAAGACTGAAGAGTTTAAAAATATAAATATAGATAAAAAACAACATTTCAAAGGAGACTTACTAGAGCATGAAGCTGGGCTTTTGATAGCCTTGATGGCAAAAGTAGCAAAAGCTGATGGACAAGTAGGTGAGCTTGAGGCTGAACTTTTGAGTCATACATTTACTGATATTGCATCACATTTTGAAAATAGTGAATATGTAAGAAATGAGCTTAAAAAAATCTATGAAATAGAAAAACAAAGCTTTGAAAATACCATAATAATCTCACAAAAATATCTAAAACTAACTAGATTTGATTATAATAAAAGGTTATTGCTTCTTAATTATTTAGTTAATCTAGCCTTTATTGATGGTGAGTTTAGTGATAGTGAACGTATGATTATAGAAGATATTGCACATACTTTGGAGATAAAAGTCAATGATCTTTTTCAAACCATAAACTACTTCCAAAATCTCCATCAAGAGCAGACAAAATATAAAACTGATAATCTAGATAGTGCTTACATAGTTCTTGGAGCATCTAAAGATGATACTATAGAAGAGATAAAACAAAAATATAAAAAACTTGTAAGAATCTACCATCCAGATATAGTAACAGGACAAGGTGGAGATAAACAAAGTATAGAAGAAGCTACACAAAAACTACAAGAGATAAACCAAGCATACGAAACTATCAAAAAAGATAGAGGCTTTTAGGTGAGATTTAGCTTAGATTATGAAGTGTGCAAATGTAGGCATGTAACTTTAGGTGAGATAGTGTATGCTATCAAAGAGCTAAAAGCTTCAAGTTTAGAAGAGATTACTAAGCTTACAGATGCAGGAAGTGTCTGTGGAGCTTGTATAAGTGCAAAAAAAGATATCAATGAACAAAAACTTGAATTATATATAGAAGATATATTAAAACAACTAAAGGTAGATAAAAATGGATAATAAACAAAGAGAAAAAGAGGAGTTACTTGAAGAGATACAAGAGTTAATAAGCTGTAATAGTGAAAATTGTATTGATATTAATAAAGATTATTTAAAATATTTAGATATTGATGAACTTATAGATATAAGAGATATGTTACTAAGAAAAAAAATCTATCTCAAAGAAGAGACTATTAGTTGGTTTGATGAACTCTATGAAAAAACAAAAAAAGATACTTTATGATTTAATTTAAATATAAACATTATAAAAACTTAAGCTTTTTTTTCTTATAATAATAGCTTTAAAATTACTATAGTGGATTAGTTTATATGACTTTACAAAAAAAAGCTACTTTGGTATCTAGTAGCGTAGCAGCTATTTTGACTTTGATGAAATTTACCATAGGTTTAGCTAGTGGGAGTGTTGCAGTCCTTGCATCTGCTATTGATTCTATTTTGGATCTGCTTGTTTCGTTATTTAACTATTTTGCAATCAGCAAAAGTGAACAACCAGCAGATGAGACATTTAACTACGGTAAAGGCAAAATTGAAGCTCTTGCCTCTGTTGTAGAAGGAAGCGTTATAGCTATTTCTGGGGTGTTTTTATTTTATCAAGCAGTAAGAAAAGCAATCTATGGTGAAGAGTCTAGCTACCTTGATATAGCTTTGTATGTTATGCTTATCTCTTTAGTTTTAACTATAGTTTTAGTTATTTTTCTAAATTATGTAGCTAAAAAAACAGATTCTATGGTGATTAAAGCTGATGCTTTGCACTACAAAACCGATATATACTCAAATGCAGCTATACTTATAAGTGTTGCTATTGTATATTTTACAGGTTTTGAGATGGCTGATGTATTTGTTGGTGGGATTATAGCTTTGTATATAATCTATTCTGCTTATGATCTGATAAAAGATGGTGTTTTGGCACTTTTAGATCATGCTTTAGATATAGAGGTTGTAGATCAAATAAAACAAGCAATCGAAAATGAATCAAGAGTAAATACTTATCATTTTCTAAAAACCAGACAAGCAGGACAAGATATATTTGTAGAGGTTCATTTGGTTTTTGATTGTTTGATTTCTTTGATGGATGCTCATAGAGCTAGTGATAATATTGAGGCTAAAATAAGAGCTATAAATCCAAATAAAAACTGGATTATGAATATACATCTAGATCCTTATGATGACTCTATTATAAATGATGCATATTATATTAAAAAAGGGAGTAAATGTTAGAAAAAATTTTGATTTTAGTAATAATGATAACTTCTGTTTTATTTGCTAATGAGATTGAATATAAAGCTGATATAACAGCTCAAGAGGCATATCAAATGCAACAAAATGGGGCTATCCTTATAGATGTTAGAACAAAACAAGAGTATGATTTTATGAGAGCTAAAGATGCAGTTTTAGTAGAATCATATATGGAAATAAATGGTAAAAGAGTTTTTAATAAAAACTTTGTAACACAAATAGAAGATTTAGTTGATATGGATCTAAATAAAGAGATTATATTGATATGTAGAAGTGGAAGTAGAACAAAAGAGGCTGCTGCTATTTTGGCAAAAAATGGATTTTCAAATATATACAATGTAAAAAATGGTTTTGTATATGATTGGGTTAGAGCAAACTTACCTATTCAAAAGTAATGAATAGGTATAATACTACAATTTAGAGATTAAAGAGGTTTATTTATGATAACATGGATGCAAAGGCATAAAAAGTGGTTAGTGATAACTATATGGATTAGTACAATAGCGTTTGTTGGTGCTGGTTTTGTTGGATGGGGTGCTTATGATTTTGGTAAAAGTGAAGGCACTATAGCAAAAGTTGGCAAAAAAGAGATTTCAATGGGTGAGTTACAAAGAGAGTATGGTAACCTTTATTCTCAATATTCTTCTGTTTTTGGAGATAAATTCACTCATGAACAAGCAAAACAAATAGGACTAGAAAGGATTGCTTTACAATCTTTGATTAAAAAATATCTTCTACTTTCATATGCTTCTGATATAGGAGTAGATGCAACAGATCAAGAGTTGGCTCAAGCGTTGGTTGAAATCAATAGTTTCAAAAAAGATGGAGTATTCAACAAAGATCAATACCTACAAATACTAAAACAAAATAGAATGACTACCGTAGAGTTTGAAAAGATATTGAAAAATGATCTAATCATAGATAAGGTTCAATCACTATTTCAAATAAACAATAAACCAAAAGAGGTAGAAGATATCTCTAGCTTGATATTTATGAAAGATAATATTAAAATCAAAATAGTAAATCTAGAAGATATATCTCTTGATATAAGTGATGATGAACTAAAAGGCTTTTGGGAAGAGAATAAAAACAACTACTTAACAAGTAGCTCATATGATATAGAAACTTATGAAGTAGCAACTTCAAATATAGAGCCAAGTGAAGATGAACTTTTGGAATTTTATGAAAAAAGTAGAAGTGATTATGTTTTTGAAGATGGCAAAATCCAAAGTTTTGAAGAAGCAAAAGAGAGTGTTTTGGGTGCTTATTTGTTAGAACAAAGCAAAAACAATGCACTTAGAACATATTTGGCTCTAAAAAAAGGTGAAGATTCTTTTCAAAAAACTATAAAAATTTTTAGTAATGATGCTGATTATGAAGAGTATTTAGAAGAGATCTCAAATCTTAAAGATGGTGATTTATCAAAACCTTTTGTAGTAAATGATAGCTATCATATTATTAAACTTGGCAAATCAAATAAACCTTCTCCTATGGAGTTTGAAGAGGCAAAAGAACTTGCTTTAAATGACTATAAAAGACAAAGCTCTAAACAAGCACTTATATCAAAAGCAGAACAAGAGTTAGCAGCTGATAATCTTAACAAACTAGGATTTGTAACAAGAGAATCTATAGAAGATATAAGTAATCTTAGAAGTGAAGAGGCTAATGAGTTTTTAATAAAACTTTTTGATACTCAAAGTAAAGAGGGAATTATAGAGTTAAATAACAAAGTTGTAGCATATAAAATAGTTGATTCAGAGCTTGGTGAACATAGTGACAATAAAGAGATGCTTGTTTCAAATACTATTTTAGATATAAAAAACAATGAACTCTTTTCAAATCTATTGCAAATGTTAGAGCAAAAATATGAAGTGATATCATATATGAAATAAAGGAATTATGTGAACAAAACAATATTAACAATAGATATAGGTGCAACAAATATTGTAACAGTTATAGCTAGAAATGATTTTGATGATAGAATCAATGTCTTAGGAGTTGGAAACAAACATACCTCTTCTGTTGAAAAGGGATTGATTACTAATATGCAAGATGTTGGAGAGACTATAAAACAATCAGTAGAAGAGGCAAAAAAAAGTGCTGAGGCTACTATAGATGAAGTTTTTGTCTCTTTTTCACCTGCTGAAACAAAAAATATAATTTCTAAAGGTAATGTTAGCATACCAAATGGGATTATAACTGAAAAAGATCTATATCAAGTTATGCAAATGGCACATTACAATGCCAATATTGTACCAGATTATGAAGCTATACATGTATTTCCTATATTTTTTAAAGTTGATGATTCTGGTGAGTTTACAAATCCTTTAAATATGAATGCTTCTAGACTAGAAGCTAGTGTGTATATAGTAACAGCTAAAAAAACAGCTATTACAAATGTAAAAAATGCCCTTAAAGTAGCTGGTATTGAAAATAGTACCTTTGTTTTACATGGTTATGCGTCTGCTTTGGCAACTATCAGTGATGAACAAAAAAAGTTTGGTGTTGCTGTTATAGACTTAGGTAGTAGTACAAGTGATGTTATTATTTATAAGGGAAATTCTATAATATATAGTGATTATATCCCTGTAGGTTCTCTTAGTATTACAAATGATTTATCTATTATGTTACATACTCCTCCTTTGGCTGCGGAGACTATAAAAATAAACTATGGTACACTCTTACCTATAGATGAAAATGATGAAAATAGTATCAAAAAAATACAAGTACCTATTATAGGTAATGAGTTAGAGACTAAAGAGGTTTCTATAGATAGAATACAAACTATTATACATGCTAGAACTGAAGAGACTTTGATCTTTCTTGCAAATAAAATAAAATCAAGTGGTTTAAGTGACAAATTAAGTGGTGGGATAGTTCTTACTGGTGGACTTAGTAAACTAGAAGGAATAGAAGAACTTGCATCTATGATATTTGGTAATATTCCTGTTAAAATAGCTAATCCAAAAAATATCAAAAATGGATATATTGACTTTAACAATCCTGTTATGTCCACTACTGTTGGTTTGCTTCTTTATAGTTTGGATCAAAACCCCTCTTTTGAGCTTGATTCTAATAAAAAACTAAGAAGTCCACATAAAGTAAAGAGTACTCCTAGTGTAAAACAAGAGATTCCTGTTATGACAACTAAAACGAGTCAAAAAAATAGTAAAATAGATCTTACAGGGGTAAAAATTCCTACAGAAAATAAAGAAAATCCTATTTCAAAAGCTTGGAATAAAATATTAGGGTGGTTTTGATGAGTACTTTATTTGATCCAAAAAGTATAAAAGTAGATTTACCAACAAAGGTTTTAGGTGAAAATCTAGTAAAAATCTCAGTTGTTGGCGTTGGTGGTGGTGGTTGTAATATGATCAATCATATGATCAATGAAGGTGCATATAAAATAGATTTAATAGTAGCAAACACTGACTTTCAAGCACTTCAAGTATCAAAAGCACCAAAAAAGATCCAACTAGGAGCAAAACTAACCAAAGGTTGGGGAGCTGGAATGGAACCAGAAATTGGTAGAGATTCAGCACTTGAAAGTTATGAAGAGATAAAAAATATTTTCAATGGTTCTGATATAGTTTTTGTTGCTGCTGGTTTGGGTGGTGGAACTGGTACGGGAGCTGCACCTACTATAGTAAAAGCAGCCAAAGAAGTAGGAGCTTTAACGGTAACTGTAGTTACCAAACCCTTTAGTTGGGAAGGCAAAAAAAGAGCTGGAGTTGCAAACTTAGGACTTGAAGAGCTTAGAAAAGTTAGTGATTCTATAATAATAATTCCAAATGATAGACTTCTTGAAATAGCAGATAAAGATATAGGTATGAAAGATGCTTTTAAACTAGTAGATAATATTCTTTATCAAGCTGTAAATGGTATGAGTGAAGTTATATTAAACCCAGGTAACAATGATATAAATGTCGATTTTGCAGATATTAGAAAGATCATGCAACACAAAGGTATGGCATTGATGGGTGTTGGTAGAGCAAAAGGGGAAGATGCAACTCTTAGAGCTTTGGATGATGCTATAGAGTCTCCTTTGCTTGATAAGATGTCGCTAAGTAGTGCTAGAGGTGTTTTAATACACTTCAATGTCCATCCTCAAGTTTCACTACTTTCTATCAATAATGTTATGCATAAACTCTATGAAACTGTAGAAAGTGGTACTGCTGATGTTATATTTGGTACAACAACAGATGAGACTTTAGATAGAGATGAAGTAAAAATAACTATAGTTGCAACTGGTTTTGAGTCAAAAGATTCAACTACAAACTCTACTCAAACAGAAGAGAATAAAGAGCATATAACTATCAACATTAAGCCCGATGATGAAAAATACTTAGATATTCCACCTCTTATGAGAGAGTATATTATTAAATACTCTCTAAAAGATCTCTAACAATAGATACTCTTAAAATAGTAGTTATAAATTTTATAATTACTATCTAAGAAGTATAGTATCTATAAAATCTCCCTTTTTATAAGAACTCTCCTCATCCACAATAGCCAAAGCCACATCTCCTAAAAGATTGGTAAGTATAGCACTTGTACCGCTTCTTTTTGAACTATTGCTTATAGTATAGATATTATCCTTATAATCCAAATCAGATGCTATAAAAAGTGTTTTTATAGTTTGGTTGATATAGTCATTCATAGCTTTTGCTTTTACTATAGGAAGCTTTTGGCTACCTCCTCTAAAAGCAAATATTATAGGTAAACAAAAGAGTAAAAAACAAACCGTACTACTATAAGCAAACCCTGGTAAGGCACAAATAAATTTATTGTCTTTTTGGGCTACTATGATGTGCTGACCTGGTTTGATCCTAACACCTTGAAAAATCACCTCTGCACCTAACTCTTTTTTTACTATATCTTTTACAAAATCATAGTCCCCTACACTAACTCCACCTGTAGTAACAACGATATCTGATTGATTTAGTCCATTTTTAATAGCCTCTAAAATACTATCTTTATCATCTTTTATAAGCCCTAACATTATACTTTCACATCCATATTTATGAGTAAGAGCCTCTAGTGTAAGGTGGTTTGAGCTTCTTATTTGTGACTCGTTTGCTGCACTTTCTCCTAAATCTAGTATCTCACTTCCTGTAGAGCAGATAGATACTTTTGGAGAGGTAAATACTTCTACATAGACTATATTTAAACTAGCCATTACTCCTATTTGTGCAAAATCTATCTTTGTACCTTTGGGAATAAGAATTTCATCTTTTTTGTAGTTTTCCCCTACTTTCATAACTGCATAACCAATATCAACTTCTTGCTTAATATGGATTTGATTATTTTTTACCTCTACAAACTCTATAGGTATCAAAGTATCACTACCTTTTGGCATTAAAGACCCTGTAAAGGCTTTTATACAAGTTGTCTGCTCTACTTCTACTTGTGTTACACTTCCTGCTGGTGCTATATCAGCGATATTAAATACTTTTTGATTATTATCTTGAAGTTTTATAGCATAACCATCCATAGCAGCAGTTGGATATGCTGGAGAATTAACAAAAGCTTTGATATCACAAGCTAAGATATGATTTAAAGAATCAGCTAAAAAAACTTTTTTAGTATTTGCTATGATATTTAGACTATTTATCTTGTCTATAGCCTCTTTATATGAAATATGTGCCATATTAAACCCTATTATATATTTGGCTTCAATGATAATAAAAATTTGATTATACTTAGCTTATATTATAAAGTAAGTTTATAATTTTTAATTTTATAGCCTATTTGTCTTAGTGTAATTCCTAGCCTTTTAGCAGCTTCTGTTTGGTTATTGTCATATTTTTTAAGAGTATTTAAAATAACCTCTTTTTCTATCTCTTCTAGTGTTTTTTCTTTAAAACAGATATCTTGAAGATTTTGCTCTAGATTGGGCTTTTTGCCAATAGCACATAGATCTATAAGATCTTTTGGTTTTATGTGCGTATCATCTACACTATAAACTAGTTTTTCCATATTTCTTTCTAACTCTTTGATATTTGTATTATAAGGATACTCTTTTAAAATCTCCATAGCTTCATCACTTAATAATAACTTTTTATTATGAATAAAGTTATATTTATCTAAAGTATTATTTATAAAAAGTTTTATATCCCCTCTTCTATCTCTAAGGGCTGGGACATCTATACGATAAAAGTTTAAAAGCTCTATAAATTCTTTGAAAAATTTATCAGTTTTAACTCTATTTAACACCTCTAAAGAGGCTGTTGCTATAATTCTAGCGTTGTATTTTGAGGCTATCTCTTTTGATTTATATGATTTATCTTTAAATAGTAATAAAAACTTTTTTACTATATTTATTGGTAGTTTATCTATATCTTCTATAACTAAAGTACCATTTTCAGCCAACTCTATCTTACCTATTTTGGACTCTTTTAAGGTTTTTGTTTCCATAAACTTATACCCAAAGATTTCAACTTCAAGCTCTGGGCTACTATATGTATTTGATTTAATAATCACCAAAGGTTTATGTTGTCTATGGCTTAGTTTATGTATTGTTGTAGCTATTGTTAGTTTTTCTGTCCCTACTTCTCCAGCTATTAGGACTCTTAAGTCACTTGAAGCTATTTTGATAATATCATTTTTTAGATTTATCATAGGCTCATCTATAAAATCAATAGCCAATATATCATAAAAACTAAAATCAAGTTCTCTTTCGTAGTATTTTTTAAGCTCTTTGTATTTATCTATTTTATAATCTTTTTCTAAATTGGAGTATAAGGCATAACGATATAAAGTAGCTATATAGTCCAAAAATTCTATCTTTTTTTCTATCTCCTCATCTGCATCATCTCCTAAAGCGATACTTAAAACGCCTATAGTTTCATAATTATATATAAAAGGAATAACAAAAAATTCTACATTTTTAAACTCCATTTTTTTGGATTTGTTTAAAAAAAGTATATTCAACTCTTTGTCAATTACTATCTTTTCTTGACTTTTAAGTGATAAAAGCCTTGCTTCTTTATACTCTTTTGGTTCTGGTTCTAGCTCTATAACTGATGATGCAAAAAGCGTAAGTCCATCACTCTCTTTTATATAAATATCACATTTTTTAAATTTAAAAGTATCTTTTAATATTCTAAGTGATTTGGATATAGAGTCTTGATAGTTGTTTAACACCAATAATCTTAAAGATATTTCATACAATAAAAAGAAATCTTTTGAACACTCTTGTGTATGAATCTTTTTTTGCAT
>LSQX01095243.1_pt1 | contig 15612 bp, 9 predicted proteins | sample 654561 | NCBI WGS metagenome assembly LSQX01 (sample SAMN04489861, study PRJNA283612) | anaerobic digester metagenome | isolation source: 4 biogas reactors fed with cattle manure at either 37C or 55C with and... | place: Denmark: Kongens Lyngby | collected 2014 | reverse complement strand
GTGCTGGAAGCGTCAAGGACGATGACACCGGAAGAGGCCAGCGAGACCGCTGGTATTCTGAGGGAACAGATTAACAATAACCAGAATGAGACTGATGTTATGGATCAGGGTGCGGTTGAGACTGAGGCCCCGAAACAGAGTGATAATCAAGGGGCAACCAATACAACCGTTGCCACTGAAAAGGTCGTTAAAGACCTTTCCGATGCCTATGCCTCCGGTTATGTGGATGACGCACAGCTTTACGAGGCCGGGGGAACACTCGATGCCCAACTCGGACTCACTCCCGGCACGACTGCAAGCAACATCAGGGCAGGTCTTGCTTCTCAGAGCACAGTTACCCCAGCCGATCCAACCGTACCTGTCGCTGAGTCTGGAGAGACGAGTGCAAAACCTGCGAAACCGAAACTCACACGTGCCCAGAAGATAGTGCAAAAGCTGAAGGAATCTCAGGGTCGTGGAGATGCTCTCGCAATTCTGGGAAACAGGAAAGGGGAATTCCTTTCAGAGATTGCTGGAGAATTGGGTATACCTGTGGATCCCAGTGATACACCTGCAACACTGAGGAACAAGATCATCGAGTCAACCGGAGGAGAGAATGCCCGTGCCTTGGCTGAAAGGGCACAGAGACGGATACAGGAACAACAGGGTCAGGGTGTCAATGTTATTCCTCCAAGCGGGAGAGCGGGACCTTCTCCGACCCAGAATTTTCCTCTTCAGGAAACTCCTGAACAGGATGTCCAGCCCCCTGCTCCACCAGTCCAAGAACAGCAGGGACAGGTCCCGGAGGTTCAGAAACCGGATACGGTTGACTCTGAAGAGAATCCCTATGACGATTACGACTCTTCTGGAGACGGGTTTGTTGCCCAGACCACGTCGCAGAAGATGAAGCCCGGAGTACGGAACATCTACGAGGAAGGCCGGGTCGACTTTGAGACCGGGGAACGGAAGATGTACGAGGACACCGGGAAAGTCGACGGTATTGGGAAGAGGGTTCTCCGTGCCGAAGATGGTTCTGAGATCCATGTGTCGAACGAGGAAATCGACCAGAAGTTCAGGATCGATCCAAGAGTCCAGACACAGGGAGCACAGTCTGTTCAGGAGCAACGAGAGGAACAGCAACCCGAGATTGCAGGAGAGATTACTGAACAGCCCATAGAACAGGGCACTGAACAGGGTACGGAAGAGACCGTGGAAGAGACCGTGGAAGAAGACCCGGACTACCCTGAGATTACCGAACTGAGAAGTGCGAGTGACCCCAAGGAAGCACACAAGGTTGCAAAGAAGATCCGCAAGGCCAGACTCAGGGAGGTTGCAGAACGGCTAGGCATCGAGATCAACGACAAGAAGGACACGGTCAATACACTCCGTGACCGTATTGTTGAAGTCATATCGGGGGAAAGGGAAGCTCAGACCCCTGATGTTGGCACTGAACAGGGTACAACGGAAATACCGACACAGGCCCCTGTTGTCGGCGAAACAACCCAAGACCAGACTGATCCCGAATTCCCTGAGATAGACGATCTCAAGAATGCGGATGATGAAAAAGAGGCCGGAAAAAGAGCAAAGTCCATCAGGAAACCACGACTCGTAGCTGTCGCTGAGAGACTGGGGCTTCAGGTCGACAAGAAGAAGGATACGGTCAACACTCTCAGGAAACGGATCGTGGATGCAATCTATGGTCGGAGTGAGAACTCTGATGTCGAGTCTGCACCCGCTCAAGCACAACCTACAGCTAATGAAAATGTAAGCGTTGCCGAGACAACGGATCAAAGGGAGTCTGATCCTGTTCAGGAACCGGCACAGGAACAGGATGATAGTTTTGATCCTGAACCTGTGATTAATCAACTTAGGAAGACCACATCCCGCAAGGAAGCACGGGATATCATCAAGGGACTCACGAAGAAACAGGCAATCACAGTCTCTGAAAAGCTTGGTATAACACGTGACGATTGGGATATGCGTTCCCCGGAAACGATAAAGGACAGCATAATGGACGAGACCGTCGGCACGGCAGTTGAGGAGAACACTGTGACCGATGACCAGATTTCCGATCTCAGGGAAAAGGCGAAAAACGCTGGTGGAAAGATCAGTGTTCTTGACGGGAAGTCTATGGACGAGCTTAAGGCTATAGGGAGGAAACTGGGTCTTGATATTGATACAAGTTCACCTATGGTCCCTGTAAAGAGATCTATCGTCAATTCCCTCCTCGGTCATGATGCCAGTCCCCGGTATAGGGCTTCAGATGCATTCGAGGTCAGTGAAGAGGGCAAGGATAGAACAACCGAATTTGAAGATGAAACCGATGCATCCGAGAAGTCTGTGAGCGATGATAAGAGCGAGAAGACTCAGGATCAGGATGTGAAAAGCACTACTCCAAAATCTGAACCTGTTAAGGAACAGGCGAAGGAACATCCCGAGGAGAAGGACGTGAAGGGTGAAGACAAGTCGGCATCCAAAGGTACTGTCGACTTCAATAAGCGGATCACGTTCAAATTCCTGAAGAAGGCATTCCCGAAGGAGAAGGTATACAACCTTGGGAAGGGACTCTTCAAGATAATAGGACGAAACGGGAAAACCGTCTATGTTGCACTGGTCAAGAGAATCGATATCGATCCGGTGGCGTTTAAAAAAGCGAACAAGAGGCTACCAACTCCAGAGGAGATGGCAAGAGGTGGTGTTGGCTCATCCGAACTCCTGATTGACGGAACATCATTGATCCAGATTGCGGCAGACATGACGATGACTGCTGAGAATATAAACGAAAGATTCTATCTTGAAGACAGTACAACAGGGGAGGTTTTTGAAACCACCCGTGGAACAGAGATGGCCCGGACTATATTCCATGAGAGCTATCATACAGCAAGCGATATGGTCCTTTCAAAAAAGGAGAAAGCTCTTCTCACCGAGAAGTACGGTAGCGAGGAAGCACAGGCAGATGCCTATATGGATTGGTTGCTGAACAGGGAGTCGAAGTCCACTGTGGGAAGGATCTTCCAGAGGATCTATGACTTCTTCTCAACAGTAAGGTCTGGAATCCTTGGACCGAACAGCGAGTCTGTGTTCCTTGATATCAACAAAGGTCAGGCTTGGTCAAGGGAGTCTGGTGCAAAGAAGGGTGATACGAGCTACAGGATTCAGGGTTCTCTTCGTCTCAATGACGAGTCTCTGTCTCCCAAAGATAAAGAACTTCTCCAGAAGATGGATGAGTATATCAATTGGGAACCTCAGAGGACAAAGGACGGTAAAATCCTTGGTGCCCCTGAATGGGTAAAGACAGACAAAGACCTTAAGAAACTGAGAAAACTCCTGAAGCAGTTTGTTGATGAGGGAATATCTGCTCGGTACTGGTACGAAGACTCCGGGCTTGAAGTCATCCGAATGGTGGGTGGCAATGTCGAAGATGCCGCAATGTTCACCCAGATACTTGCTATTTTTTCACCGAAGAATAAGGTAGACAACAACACAACTGCGGCTATAAAAGCGTGGAATATGTACAAACGTGGTGTCCCTGAATCTGAATTCCACGTGGCAACTTCAACTCAGGACCAGAAGGCAAAGAACGTCCTTTATCACGGAGATAAGTGGGAAGGTAGAAAAACCGGGAGTTTCTACTCAAACCTCATGTTCGAGATACTCAAGGACAACCCCGAACTTGCCGAGTCTTTGGGTATAGATACTGACAAACTCAAGGCAACCATAGACCTCTGGATGTACCGTGCGTTTGGGTACACGAACGAACAGGGGAGTAATGACCAGAAGTACGGACGGTATACCTTTGCTGAAAGCTCTCTTATAAGACTAGCCGCAGAACTAAACAGGGAGAGAAAACCCGGAGAGCCGATATGGACACCCCATCAGGTACAGGCCGCAATTTGGACTGCAATGAAAACCCGGTATGAACATGAGTTGGTAAAAAAGAAGACCAATGAATTAGGGATAAAACAGGGCATTATAAAAATGAAGGACGGCAAACCGGTATACCCCAAGGAGGGAACCCCGGAGAGAAAACAGCATCTGCAAAACTGGAGGAAATTTGCCCTTGAGATCCCTGACTCTGCGTGGGTAAAGGAAGAGGCAGAACGCACTGGTGTCTCGTTCGCAGAGTATATCAAGCGCATGACAGAGCACATTACCCTAGAAGTAATCCCAAGCTCGAAGTTCAACGCTGAAATCAACAATGCGTCGGCAGAAGCACGGAGAGCGTTCACCGAGAGGGTTATGGGTGAAATCATTCTGGATGAAAATGGTAATGACCAGATAGCTCAACTCCTTGATGTCCCTATATCCAGAGTTGAGATTAGTGACGGTGCCTATGATGGGGGTGTCAATCCCAACATTATAACTAGTCTTGTCCCGGACAAGGCACGGGAGTATGACAGTCAAGGGAATCCGAAGACAACTCTCGTATTTAATCATGACAACGCAAGAGCTTACTCCAGAATAGTCCAGTGGGTGTTTAAGCAGGACGCTGTTCCGTGGTTCAACCCAAATTTTGTCCCTCTGTCAAAGAAGGCCATCGATGATCAGAAATTTAAGGTGGTTACGAACCGGAATGGAAAGCGTAATACCGTCAAGAGGTTCGATACCCTCAGTGAGGCTGAGGCTTATATCGCTGAGAAGGGAACCTCCGAACACTCCATTGTCGGAGGAGACAAGGCGCATGCAGTTATGCTTAGTTTTTCCGAGGATTTGACTGGAGAAAAGCTCAATAATCTGTTAAGATTATTGGAGACGAAGTTAGGCGGGAGAGCTGGTTTTACAAAGATGTCAGATCGTGAAGTTGCTATTATCAACTTCCGTGATGACGATACGAAGATTCCGTTCCTTGATGACAAGGTGTTCTTTGATTCATTGTCTAGCATTAAGGAGAACCTTAATTCGCTAGGGGTTACTACGGTTGATCAATTTTATTCGGAGGGAGAGTATGGATATGTCCACGACTGGGAAGCGGATAATACCGGAAGTGCCATCTTGGATTCGGATCTCCTCAGAGAACGATCCGATATACAAGAAAGGGTACATGTTTGGAGGAACGTATTCGAGGAACTCCTCAAAGAGTTCTCAGGCGAAAACCTCAGAAACCTCGAAGAAACCCTTAACAATCGAGGAGGAGTACGAGGAAGAAGTACTCAGACAAATGAAGGAAGCGGCACCAAGTACCGAGTCGGAGTAGCAACGCAAACAACTGAATCGCCATTCACAGTGGAGCCTGACGGAAGCGTCAGGCTTTTTCATTGGGGAAACCAGTCAGGTCTTACATCTCTTGATCCTTCAAAGCACGGTACCGGGATACGTGGTGCTGAGTCAAAGAGAAGAGAGAACGATCCCAAGAACTATGTGCCCCGTATTTACTTCGGTATGAACGAGGGAGGGTATGTAAAGGAACCCAGACTCTCCAACAATAAGTACGAGGCCTCCGTAAAGCTCGATGAACTGTACGACTTTGGATCAGACCCTGATGGATTCAAAGCAAAGGCATATGAGAAGGCTGGCCCCTATGCCCACGATGATGCCATTACCTTGGCTGAGAAGATGATAAGTGATGCAGGGTATAAGGGCATGTGGGTTAATACGAGACGTGACCAGAACAGGTCAGTTGCAGTTCTATTTACGCCTACCGAAGTGAAGAGCGTCCCATACTCAGAAGAGTCAACGAACCCGGAAGGTGGAACACCAAAGTACCGCATCGCATTTCATGGTACCCCCTATCGATTCAACAAGTTCAGCAAGGAGTTTGTTAACACTGGAGAGGGATACCAGAAGTATGGATGGGGATTGTATTTCGCAGAGAGAAAAGAAACTGCGGAGGACTATAGGAAGAACCTTCAGGGGTTGATGTACGATGGTGGAATAAGGACCGACAACGGGGTTGCTCTGAGGTCTGGTGTTCGTGATTGGGACTATTATAACGATGATGACATCGATAATCCTGTCAGAGTGACAGATCCAGTTGAGATCTATGCATATGACCTGATGGACCAGTTCCGGTACGATAAGGACTATACCCTTGAGAGGATAGACGATTGGCTCCAGAATCCTGAGAAAACGACCGACTCCATACTTGATAACGTAAGGGATGACGAAGAACGTGAGTTGATCAGGAAGGCTAGAGATTTCATCAGAAAGACTCCTTTGGAGAAAACAGAACCGGGCCAGCTTTACGAAGCTGAGATCCCCGACGATGACGTTCTCCTCGATCTGGACACTCCCTTTGAAGAGCAACCAAGACCTGTGTACGATGCCCTTCGGATGAACGGGTTCTTCAGTTCAAATACTCTTCGGAACAGGATGAGAAAAGAACTGTCCCAGATCATGGATGAGGAAGGACTTGATGAATACGATGCCATGCTCGAACTTGAAAGAAGGGGCAATCGGTCTAGGAAGACCGGGAATCTCGACCAAAGAGGACGGGCCGAAGCTGACGAGAGAGAGCGGATACTTCGCAAATGGTTTGACGATGGGAATCAGGATGACGGGTATGGTCTGAGGGTCACTGGAGAGGAGATCTATACTGAACTCACGGATAAGCTCGGTAGTCCCAAAAAAGCATCCGAATACCTCGACTCCATAGGGATCAAGGGTCTCAGGTACCTCGATGCCGGGAGCAGGGCAGACGGTGACGGGACGCACAACTTCGTCATATTCGACGATGAGACCATAGACATTGTAAAGACCCATTACCGCATGGCATTTCACGCAACACGTGCGAAATTCGACAGACCGTCGATGGCCTATGTGGGTTCAGGTCTTGGAGAGAATAAGTACGGGTGGGGATTCTATGTCACCCATGATGAGTCTTACGCAGATGCCCTGAAGCGTGGGATGGTCTGGGGTCAGTCCACTCTCAGTATGAGCAGCGGAGAGTACCGCAAGAGGAAGGTCTCAGGTATCGGTGACGTTTGGACATTTACCCCGGCAGGATCCAGCGATAATCAGGATATAGATAGGAGATCCACGAAGGGAGAGACACTCGCTCTTATAGACGAATATATGCAGTCTATTGGTGATGAGAAGTTTGATCCCGATAAGTTGATCGAAGAGGTTTCCTATATTCTCGGGAACAGAAGACTCAAGGAAGGTTCAAAGCTGAACTATTACTTCAGCAGGAACCGCATGGATTTTGGAAGCATGGAATCCCAGATGTTGTACAGGGGAGTGATGCGGGAACTCAGAGGGATGCCGTTGAAGTCCATTGTGCGTAAAGACAGTGAAGCCTACAAATACACAATGGAGATTCCCGAAGCTGACGTGATGCTGAACTGGGGTGTTCCGCTCTCAGAACAGCCCAAGCCCATGATCGATGCATTGAATTCAATGGACGATGACACAAAATCAGCAATCGGCATAGGTGACGGTCTTGTCAGCAAGATGACTGGTGAACCCATGCGTGTTGAGGAACTCATCGATACTTTGGATGAACACACCGGGTCATCCCGTGCTACGTCACTCTACCTGAATTCTCTTGGAATAGAGGGCATTGACTACGGAACTAGGGACAAGGCAAGTCAGGGAAGACTTGTTATAAACTCCGTGATATTCAACACCGAAGCTATCAAGAATGTTGGCATCAAGTACAGGCTTAAGGGTGGAATGTCTCAGTCGAGTCACCCAATCACTGCTGAGTCGATCAGGAAGAATATGCCGGGTATGAAGGTATACGATTTCAGGGACGGGATTGCCGTCATTGGGCTATGGAACGGCAACTATATTGCTGTCGATACTGAACGTGAGATACCGACTGGGTCAAACCTTTCCTTCTCCGACATCGGGCCACGAATCAAGTATGACAGTGTGAACACGGACCAGATCCATGTGATCGACGGGAACAAATTCGTGTCCATGGTTGACGGGATATCACGTGACGGGGTCATGACTGACGAGGCTTTTGAGTTTGCACGTGACATGATCCTCAAGAAGAACGAGTCGGCAAGACTGGATAAGAAATATGGAAGCATTGAGAACCAGAAGGCTATGTACAGGAAGTTCCTCGGGATGGAGAGCTACAACCCTGAAGGGATAAACGAAGTATTCATTAAGATGCGTGAGTACTTCACTTCACTGAGAAACAAGATGTTCGGTAAAAACAGCAGTGACGTGGTTAAGAAAATCGCTCTTGAAGGCCGGGGAGAGGAACAGTCCCTGACCAAGTCCCTGATCGAGGAATGGAAGACCATGCTCGTAAAGGACGCAAATGATTTCAGGGACAAGGTGAAGGAGTTCATCAGGAACGGTGGCAAGGGGACCAAGCCAATCACGATGATGGTGACCCCTGTATCCATGTGGATGGCGCAGAGGCAGATCGGGATCAGAGACCCGAAGTTTCTCCCGATCACCATTGAAGCTGACAAGTTAAGGAAGATCCTTTTCGAGAAACACTCAGACCAGATATCCGAGTACATCCTGTCCGAGGTCCCAAAGGCACTGGCAGAACCAATGATGATTTTAAGGGAAACGGCTACCGGAAACGGGAAGAAACTGAATGATCTCACGTTCGTCTTGATGCTCAAGGACAGGAACGGATCCACCGTGAACGTCATACTTGGGCTGAATAAGACAATGATGGACGATGGGGGAACCGAGTCCTACATTGTGAATTATATCAAGTCCGTGTACGCACGTTCCCGAGAAAGCACCTACAGACCGACTAGTGAACCGATAGCCAACAATCAGTGGTATCTCGAACAGGCGAACAGTGGGAGGCTTCTCTATATCGATACTGATATGGCACGTATGTGGGGAGATCTCTCCGGCCTCAAGGAAGGCGTTGACTCCCTTATATCGAGAGAGGTCGACGAAGAAGGAAGAGTCCTGACACAGTATGACCTTGAAGATACACGGACATACAACCAGAGTGGTGCGAGATACAGGGTCGCTTCCAAGGCAAAACAGTCGGACGCTTGGAAGAATATCACCAATGCTTACAACCTTGAGGAAGTTGTTGATCCTACAAGGGCTGGTCAGACACTGAAGGAAAGAATCAGCTCTGCGTGGAAGTGGTGGAAGAGGGAGATGATAGACGATATCTCCGGGGTCAAAGAGCACTTCGGCAAGGATATCTATATCAGGGCAACCAATGCCATCCACGGAATCAACAGCAGGGCAGAGGCACTGATCCGTTTCGGCGAGAAGGGGAAAGGTGTTAAGGGTCTTTACGAGATATTCGATACCATGCCTGTAGACGAACAGGACGGATTTATGCATTATGCAGTCTACAAGCACCTTCAGGACATCGCAGAAAACACGGACCACGCAATCGCATCAGTGAATTACCTTGAGGGTCTTGCAGACGATGAACGCAAGATCGCAAGGGATTACAGGAAGAAGATGCCTCTCGATCCGAAGGACAAGTCCAATCTTGAACACAACGCCAAGCTCCACGAAACACTTGCGGACGAGTATCAGGCACAGGCAGACATGGCACGGAAGCAGATCCACGAAACACGTGCCAAGGCAGATGATTATAAAAACGCCATTGCCGGGCTTGAGAAGCAGTATCCTCACTGGAAGAATGCCCAGAAGGATCTCGCAAAGTACAGTCGATACCTGCTCTGGAAGCTCCAGAAGTCCGGGATAATCTCCAAGAACCTGTACGATGTGCTCGTATCACGGTACCCCAACTATATCCCACTCCAGAGGGACTTTGGCGAGGAGGGGGCTATGGAGTCATTCTCCTCTTCCAGAGGGATAGTGAACCTCACGTCACCGATTAAGAAGTTGAAGGGTTCCAGAAGGGACGTGAAGGATCCTCTCTTCCAGATAGTCTCGAACACCTACGCATTCGAGGGCCTTATCGGAAAACAGAATGCTGCAGTGAAAATCGCAGAGATGGCAGACCAAGGGCAACTCGCAGGTCTGGTCGACCCGACAGATGACAGGAGAGGAACCCCCGGAGAGTACGTGTTCCATGTATGGGAAGACGGCAAGAAGAAGTTTTATAAGACCGATCAGGATATCTACACAGCACTGGTCATGTCCTCGAGGGACGCTGGATTCGGAGGAGGCATCGACGTTGTCCTCAAAATCCTGTCCATCCCTGTCCGTGTACTCAGGGCAGGTGTTACCCACGGTGTTGGGTTCATCCTCCGAAATCCGATGAGGGACACTGTGAACGCAGGTATGGTCGGTGACCACTTCACGCCCATAGTTTCCACACTCAAGGGAGCATTCTCATTATTGTCCAAGAAGGACGGGTGGTTCGAGGAGTTCATGAAGAGCGGAGCGATGCAGGGTGTCAGCTACCTGTCCAGTAAAACGGCAGGTGACATCGTGAAGAGCATCCGCATGGGGAAAGGCACGACCAAGTTCATGAATAAAATGAAGAACCCTGTTCGTGCAATATGGGATCTTCTCGGGGATGTCGCACAGTTCACTGAACTCGCAACTAGGGTCGGTCAGTACAGGGTTTTACGTGAACGTGGAGTCGATATGGGCAAGGCCGCATACGAGTCTAGAGACCTCCTGAATTACCAGAGGGGTGGAAGGGTGTCACGTGCGATCTCTAAGGTGAACCCGTTCTTCAACGCACAGGTTCAGGGTGTCGAGAAGGGACTCAGGTCCATGTACCATGACGGGAAAATCGACGTGAAGACTATTGCCAGAGGGATGCTGTATATCACTCTCCCATCGATGCTGGTGACACTGTGGAACTACGGTGACGACGACAGGAGAAAGAAGTACCTGTCTATCCCGGCATGGCAACGCAACCTGTTCTGGAACATCGTGATTGGCGAGGGTGATGACGCTTGGATTCTCAAGCTCCCCAAGCCGTTTGACCTTGGACTCCTCTTCGGGTCTATCCCGGAGAGGGCAATGGACTATTTATATGCCGACGATCCAAAGGCATTTGATGACCTTGGATCTTCAGTCCTTGATGCGGTGTCACCGGAAACGGTGCCACTCTTCCTAGGCACTGTAGTTGAATGGATGGCGAATTACTCGTTCTTCAGACAGTCAACCATTGTTCCCATGGGTGAGCAGAATCTTGAGGGGAAACTCCAGTACGGTCCATATACCTCTGAGATTGCGAAGTGGGCCGGGGAGAGGTTTAATATCTCTCCACGGAAAATCGATCACCTGATAAACCAGACCACGGGCAACCTAGGCAAGGAAGTCAGCGGTCTCATCGACAAGGGGGTCAGGGCAGTAAAAGACGAGACGAGACCAGCACGTGACTGGTATCAGGAAGTCCCCGGAGTCGCATCCTTTGCGGTACCTGCGAAGGCCATGAAACGGTGGGAGCAGGTCTTCTACGATGAGAGGTACGATCTCGACAAACAGCTTCGGTCAGCGAAGCGTGTGATGGAGACTCGAGGCCGAAAGGCACTTGAACCGGATGAGAAGAGAGTCCTCGGATCTGAGAATGCAATCAAGAGGGTCAACCGTTATTTCACCGGGAAGGGTGGGATCAATGACCTGAAAAAAGAGATCAACAAAATAACAGTTGCTCCCAAGATGTCGGCAGAAGAGAAGAAGAGACGGATAGATATGTTGCAGAAAAGAATAGCGAAGATGGTCGAGAGAGGTCTGAAGGACACGGCACGGATCAGGAAGTCTCTCAGTAAGTAGAGAGCAAGAGAACTGGGGGGGGCAGAAATGCTCCCCCCCTCATTTTATATGGGGAGGTTACGGGATGGGAGACTTGACGAAGAACTTTTCTAAGAGTGAGTTCTTATGTAAACATTGTGGTTGGGGTGACCCGGATCCGATGCTGGTACAGACACTTCAGATAATCAGGGACGCTGTTAATGCCCCCGTGACAGTTATATCAGGGTGCAGATGCGAGGAACATAACCGTGCTGTAAAGGGTGTAAAGGATAGTCAACATTTAGTCTGTAAAGCCGCAGATATATCCGTGAAGGGGTGGACTGCGGCGTACCTTCTGAAACTAGTACAAGCCCTTGTTCGCCTTAACGTGATCTATATCGGATATGCATACAAAATAACAAACAACTCAATCCACGTCGACGTTCGGGAACCTGTAAGCGAAACGGTAAGGAAGTGGAGGGCATGATATGGAATATCAGAATATTGAGTTGAAGGAAGTACGAGAGGACATCAAGGAGATAAAGATTTCCATCAAGGAACTAGCTATCATTGCACAGAATCAGGCACTTGAGTCACAGAGAGTGGACTCGATGGAGGAGAGGATTACAAAAATGGACGGGTCTATTGAAGATATCTGGAAGCATGTCCGCAAGATAGACATGAGATGCCTTGAACGTGAGCCAATAATAAATTACGGGAAGAAACGAATGGAGAACCCTGAGATGAAGCACGACGCATGGCTTGACCAGTTCATCGGGTCGGCAATCAGAAATGGGATATGGGTGGCTTTAACCGGGATTATTGTCCCGTTGATCATGTACCTATTAGGGGTGGTGAAATGATGAACCTTCTCGAGGCATTGCCTATATTGTCAGATATCGTAGGCAAGGTGGTGAAAAATCCGAACGAAGCTGAAGAGCTAAAGCTCGAACTCCAGAAACTGGAGATCCAGAAGGAAGTCGCACGGCACGGGGCAGTTCAGGCTTGGCTGTCGAACAAGTCCCCATTTGTTGCCGGGGCTATTCCCACTATACTCTGGATGGTTTCTCTGGTGGTTCTGTTTAACCATATTCTTTCCCCCCTGTTTGCGTGGATATCAGGGAGAGGGGTGCCAGTCCTCGAACTCCCGAGCTATTACACAGACATGGCAACTTCGATCGTATATGCGTTATTCATCAAGAAGGCTTGGGATAGCTCAGATATCAATATCGGGGGTGTCAATTCTCCAAAGAAGAAGGAGGATACCCCACCGGAAAAGGTATTTGTTTCGTCTATACCAAGAGACGATCCCGATTATCACAAGAAGAGATACGAAGAACTGATTAACCAGTACGAAGCTAAGTAACTGCATACACAAATTTTGGGCGTGATGCGGTCCACTCAAGTCGTGGTGCGGCACCACGCCCATTTCACTTCATGAAAACTTTGCCTAAAAGCAAAACCCCCACCTCAAATATGGGGTGGGGGTTTCACTGATATTGTGTGTGATGGTTCTATTATAGTATTGGTTCTGTGCAAGTCAAGTAAGGGGCACCCTGTCTTCATCCTCCTCCCACGCCTTGCCGACGGCAACCTCGAGTTCCCCTACAGCAGAGAAAAACCCGGTACGGCTCTTCTGCCCTATGGCGTGGGCGCATGCGTGCCACGGTGCTCCACCCCAGCAATAGATATCCAGTATAGCCTTCCTCTTTTTATCGAGAGATTCAAATATCGCCTCCGCTTTCTTGATCCTTCTGCATAGGGCATTATAGCTCTTGTCCTGCGTTTTAATTTCGAGTGCCCGTTCCTGTGGTGGTGTGTTGTCCCCACCCTGAACCCTCTCCCCGCTTGTCCCGCCCGAAGCATACCCCATCCCCTCGAAGTACCCCATTTCCCAACTGCTCTTATTGCTCTTCCATTGGATGTAACCTGCAATAACGGCTTTCCCCAATATGCCGTGGAATTTCCTCAGGTTCTTGTACTGCTTGGTACGGGACATATCAGTTACCGTTGCCCAGTGCTTCCGAAACCACCCTCTCCACGGCTCGACTCTGGTAATTTGTCGACCACCAGAAAACCCGGAAGGGCTATCGGGACTATCACAAGCTGGGCGATTCTCTCATATCTCGCCACATGCTGGACCTCCTTACTGTCGTTGTGTAGCGGTACAAAAATCTCGCCACGATACCCGGAATCGATGACACCCACACAGTTTGACGGTCTCAGTCCCTTGTCCGTTGCAAGACCGGACCTTCCGAATACAAGCCCAACGTGCCTGTACGGAATGGCAACCTTCACCCCTGTCGGGATCTTCGCCTTCTCTCCGGGGTGGATGTCGAAATCCTTCATGGACACTAGGTCTGCCCCTGCGTCACCAGCATGTTTGCGAGCAGGCATGCACTCTGGGGTGTCAATGGTCACCAAAATATCATCCACTATTTGCTACCTCCCTCGTTTTTGATTGCCTTCCGAATATAGGCTTCAGCCTTCCGAAGATCCTCCAACCGTTTTCCCTTACGACCTGCCCGGCACACATACTTAATGACGTTGCCGAGCAGAAAATCTAATCCCTGATCGATGATAAAATCCCAGACCTCGATCTTCCCTGAAGTATAGTGTGGTGGGTGGTCGATAGTGTCACGTATCCCCTTTAATTTACTGATGTTGATTTCCTGCCTGTCTTTGAGGTAGTCTCTTATCAACCGCTCGTAGTAATCAACCCCTTCAGGTACGGAGATAGGTTTCGCTCTCCCCGGTTCGGGTTTTCCCTTAAGGGTGTCCAATGGATTAGGGAACATCACTCCGTCAGTAGGGGTTTCCACATCATCAGATTTCGGGATCTCATTGTACACATTCATCATCCCGTATACCTTCTCCAGCCATGCCTTATACTGCTCTTTAGATGTCATCCTTCCCACCATCCCTTCCATCCATCCCAATCGAAAGAAGCACCTTGTGTTCATGTGGGATTACATCAACAAGGGAATATGCGAGATCACGGAATTCCCTCAGTGCTCTTTTAGATGTCCTGAGCTTGTAGATGTGGCGCAGTTCCCGGAGGTTGCAGGTCATAATGAGGTTCGTCTTCCAGCACTCCGGGAGCATATATTTCTTCAAGTCATTCGGTCCGCTCCACTGGTGGACAAAATATATAAGATCCAGTATATGCCCCATGGCTTCAGGGTCTCCGGTCAGTTCCACAGGTACCCTGATAAGCTCTCCAAGATCATGGGGTGTGGTGGAATCGAGGATCCTCTTCAATGACCATCGTGTGGACTCCACTGATAAAGACAGGTGTCTATGCCGTGCCAGTTCCTGTAGCAATGCCCTGCTGATATTCTTCACCTCGAATGTGTAGACGAGGTGTTCAATCACAGACTCATGCCCCTGCGCCACGATGTTCTGGAGGAACGGGAGAGGAGAGTTGTGCTCACACTGCTCAGTTGTTGCCGTGCATGTCCGACCTGCTCTCTCCGCAATCCAGAGTGGGGTATGGCTTAACAGCCTCACTTCCATATGATAATCACCTTCACCTTCCGCACTCCCCACCGGAGTGCCTCTTTTCGTGTCTGGAAACAGATGTCCAGACGCTGTCCCTTGATTCGACCACCACGATCATCTGCTCTTCGCCATCCCACCCCCTCGATATAAAGCCATGTTCCGAAAGGGATGCTCTTCGGTACTGCTACCGTTACCCCCGGTTCCGTCCTTCTCCCGGATGCCGTGATGTTAGGGTCTCCAGAAAAGCACATGCCCCTCACAGCTTGCGGATCTAGAGGGGCATATCCTGTTGCCGTATACTCTTCAATTGTGGGGAGGCGTTCTGCGTAGGCCGGGGGAGAGAGGAGGAGGAGGAGGACAGTAACGCATACCAGTCTGGTCACTATAGTTTCCCCCCCTCCATTTCATCCCACGCATACTCCACAATGTTTTGCGATGGAGTTTGGTGCCATCTTAAAACAGAGTCTGCGCCAGCGGAACGCACAATGGCACGGGCCTTCCTGATAGTACGTGCCATACCGCAGAATTCCTCCCCCCGATGCACGCCATATCTTGTCCAGTTACGGCTCATTCCTCATCATCCTCACT
>LSQX01387647.1_pt1 | contig 15619 bp, 14 predicted proteins | sample 654561 | NCBI WGS metagenome assembly LSQX01 (sample SAMN04489861, study PRJNA283612) | anaerobic digester metagenome | isolation source: 4 biogas reactors fed with cattle manure at either 37C or 55C with and... | place: Denmark: Kongens Lyngby | collected 2014 | reverse complement strand
TGCAAACCATTATTTTCCATTTGAAAAATACCCAGTTCGTTTGTAGCTCCAAGTCTATTGTTTATACTTCTCAGAACTCTGTAAGATTGGAATCTCTCTCCGTCAAGGTACAATACCGTATCAACAATATGCTCAAGCACACGCGGGCCAGCTAAGCTACCATCCTTGGTCACATGGCCAATCATCACCAACGCAATACCATTTTGCTTAGCCATACGAGTTAATTGGGCGGCACATTCACGAACCTGAGAAACTGAGCCGGGTGCGGCCGTCAATTCAGCCGAGAACATGGTTTGAATGGAGTCAATCACCACCACATTTGGCCCTACCTCTGCCACTGCTCGCTGAATTGCTTCTAATTGAATTTCTGCTAATAACTGCACCGAATTCGTATCTAACTCCAAGCGCTTAGCTCTTAAGGCAACTTGCTGGTCAGACTCCTCACCGGTGACATACAACACATTTTGATTATGAGATAAATTAGTTAAAACTTGAAGTAATAAAGTGGATTTACCAATTCCTGGGTCACCACCAATGAGAACCACGGAGCCAGGTACTAAACCACCACCCAAAACTCGATCGAACTCTGTTAGGCCGGTATTAAGTCGAGGCGTATCCTGCATCTGCACATCAGCCAAACGACGTACCGGTGCGGTCGCAGCCAAATGATTAAAACGATTAGCAACCCCTGACTTCGTTGCTGGGGTAGCACGTTGTTCGATGGTTTCTTCGAGCTTATTCCACTCTTGACAATGAGGACATTGCCCCTGCCATCTGAGTGAGGTGCCACCACACGCTTGACAGGTATAAATTACTTTTGCTTTTGCCATTGAATTTTAAATTATTTGCTTAACGACTCGTTGATTTAAATTACAGAGCGTTTCATAAGAGCCCATACGGGCACATTCGGTGATTCGATCAATAGTGATTCCATCATCACCCCATAAAGTGACCCAATCGCCAGCTTTGGCATCAGGTACAGGGTTTAAATCGATGGTAATCATATCCATAGACACGCGTCCTGCAAGGTGTGTTTCAATACCATTAACCACCACGGGGGTAGAGGCATCGGCCCAACGTGGATAACCATCAGCGTAGCCACAAGCGACTACACCAATGCGAGTGCGCTCAGTCGCTTTGAAGCGGCTACCATAGCCCACAATTTCACCTGCATCAACCGTTTGAATAGCAAGGATTTTTGCTTTTAAGCTCATCGCCGCTTTTAAATTAAAGTCAGAGGCCATTTGCCCTGGCAAATTGCCCATCGGTGATGAGCCATATAAACAAAGACCTGGTCGGATAATATTTTGATAATTGGGTAATAATAAATCATCAGCAAAACGTAGACTCGCTGCTGAATTACAGACGCTGATCTCATTAAATTTGAATTGAGCATCTACACATTGCTTAAGTGCTTGTTTCATACAGTGCCATGCCCTATCTAACGTGCTGCGATCAGGTGCATCAGCATCAGAAAAGTGAGTCATTACCACCACCTCGGATACTTTGCGCTGGGCTTGTAATTGCTCTAGTTGAGGCAAAACGCGACTTAATAGCTCTGGTCTAAAACCTAAACGGTTCATGCCCGTATTAAGTTTTAGCATGAGCTTAAGCATGGCGCCTTTAGGTAATAGCTTTAGCGCATCTAATTGCTCTTGGCAATGAATGACAGTGGTCACTTGGCACGATTGCAAGACCTCTAGATCAGCCTCTTCAAAAAAACCCTCGAGCAGTACCAATTCCTTTTTCCAACCAAGTTCACGCAGACGTGGCAACATCTCTGTCTCAATAACACCGATGCCATCGGCTGCGGCAAAACCACTTACTGCTGCCTCAATACCATGACCATAGGCATTGGCCTTGGCAATAGCGATGGTTTTGGACTGTTTAAAACGAACAGGACCCACCTGTTGCAGCAACCGTTGCTGAACAGCTTGTAAATTGTGGGCCATATTGGAAGTAGAAATAGTTGCTAAGATCGGACGAGGCAAAATAACACCTAAAAAAACAAAAGCTTTTAAAAATCTTTAAAAATAAAGCATTGTGTAGTTTATCTAGTCATTATTGTACGCCTTTTAATTGTTTGTGCAGCAGTAATTCGCGCTAATGTCCACGTCTATTAGCGGACAATAAAAGCCTATGGTGTAGACTATTGCTAAAATAGCTCTTTATTTAATTTTTTTGCTTATTTATGACACCTCTTGATTATTGTGCAAACAAAATAAATCGCGCACCCAGCAGTATTTATTATGCTCTTTTAACTACCTCTCCGCAGCAACGCAATCATCTCAGTGTGCTCCTTGCCCTTCATAAAGAAATTAATGAGGTCTTAATTGAGTGTAAAGAGGCTTCGGTAGCACGCGTTAAATTGGCTTGGTGGCGTGCCGAGCTTGAGCGCACACTTGAAGCTCAGCCTAGTCACCCTATTTCTAAAGCTTTATTAACTGAGGGGAGTCTAGTTGATAAGTATGGCGCAAACACTAAGGTTGCGATGCAACTCTATCAACTTTTTTCTCAGATCATTGAAGCCGCTGAAATGGATTTAAGCCAAGGTCGCTATTTAGATTGGGCTAATCTAGAGCACTATCTACAACATAATGCTACTGCCTTAGCCAAGCTTCTCGCGTGGCAATTACTTGGCGATGCTTATGATGCAGCAAAGCATGATGATTTTCTTGATAATCTCGCCAAGGGCATCGCAATGGCAATTATTGTGCGCGATGTGGGTTTGCACAGTTTGCAGGGTAGGATTTATATCCCCATGTCAGACTTACGCCAATTTAATGTCACCGCTCATCAAATGCAACAAAAACAATATGATGAGAAATTTAAGGCTTTATTTGATTTCGAGTGTGCTCGTGCATTGTCTTTCTTTAAGAGCGCACAATCAGCAACAAAAACCTTTTCTAAAGAGGAAATTCATCAGCTTCGCCCGCTATTGTGTTTAGCCACCTTACATAAAAAACTGCTAAACAAGCTAGCTAAAAAACCTCAAAGCGTTTTTGAACACCGTGAAAATCTAAGCCCTTTTAGCAAAGCGTGGACTGCTCAAAAACATAACATCGGTCTTAATAAGATCTAATTTATTTAGTGCCAGGGCGGTGCATTTTAAATAGCGTGTCTTCGGTGATTTCATAATAATTGGCAGGACCACCTGCACGCACCACCCGACGTACTCTATGCGCTTGATAAATATTGTTTTCATCAATTAAATCGCGTGCGATATGCACCCTAACCACCTGCCCCATCACAATCCATGTGCTGTGTAACTGCCCATCGATATCAGTTAATTGATTGCAAGATAATAACTTACACTCCATGGTGACTGGACTTTCTGCTACGCGTGGCGCAGCGACTAACTCACCTAACAATGGTGTCAGCTTAGCAAAATCAAATTCATCAACAGGCTGTGTGGTACTGCTTAAATTCATTTGTTCAGCTAAATCACGTGTCACTAAATTCCAAGTAAACTCGCCTGTTTCAAGAACATTATTGATACTGTCTTTTTTATAACCTGTGGCAGAGAAAATCAAAACGGGCGGATTGTAGTTAAACAGATTAAAAAATGAATACGGCGCTAAGTTATGTACACCCGCCTTGTTTTTAGTCCCTATCCAACCAATAGGACGTGGCCCAACAATTGCATTTAATGGATCATGCGCTAAACCATGACCATCAGCAGGTGAATAAGAGTGTCTTGCTTGTTGCACCATGGCTCTGCTCCAGTAACGATTAAACACCTAAATAACGACTGCGAATGGTCTCTTGTTGCTCAAGTTCAGAAACTGTACCTTGCCAAACCACTCGCCCTTTTTCAATAATATAGTGTTTATCTAATAAAAAACCCATTTCTTTGAGGTTTTTGTCCACTACTAAAATCGTCATGCCCTCTTTTTTAAGCTGAGCTAAGGTTTCCCAAATCTCTTGACGGATAAGAGGTGCCAAACCCTCGGTCGCCTCATCTAAGATTAATAAGCTAGGATTAATCATTAAAGCGCGGCCAATGGCCAACATTTGTTGCTCACCACCCGATAAGGTACTGGCAGATTGTTGACGGCGCTCACGCAAACGGGGAAATAAATCCATAACTCGGTCTAGAGTCCATGCCTTAGGGGCGTTATTGCCTCTAGATGTAGCGATCAGGTTTTCTTCAACCGTTAGTGACTTAAAGACACGTCTACCCTCAGGAACTAGAGCAATGCCTCGCTGTGCAATTTGAAATGGTCGTAATTTACTAATCTCTTGACCTTTAAAACAAATAGCACCACCTTGTACTGGCAACAACCCCATAATGCATTGAATGATGGTGCTTTTACCCATGCCATTGCGCCCTACCATAGAGACAGCTTGGCCCTGTTGTATTTCTAGATCTACCTGAAACAGCACCTGAGCCTTACCGTAGCCACCCTCGAGTTGCTTAACCTCTAACATTAAAGCTCTCCTAAATAAGCTTCACGCACGGTTTTGCTCTTACGCACATTTTCGGGAGTGCCGGTAAAGACATTTTCCCCATAAACTAAAACACTGATTCTATCCGCCAAGCTAAATACTGCATCCATATCGTGCTCTACCAATAAAATGCTGTATTTACCCTTAAGTGATTTTAAAAAACGCGTCATCTGCTGAGTTTCTTCACTACCCATACCGGCCATCGGCTCATCGAGTAATAAAATATTGGGAGAACGAGCTAATGCCACCGCTAGTTCTAGTTGTCTTTTCTCACCATGAGCTAGTTCAGAAACCATGGTATGAGCTTGATGATCTAAAGCAACCTCTTTAAGCCAATCATGGGCATCTTGTACTAATTTTTTGTCTTTAAAAGGACTGCGCCAAGAAAAACCGCTACCCGAAGCAAGCATCAGCGACAACATCACATTTTCTAAGGCGGTATATTGTTCACAAAGCTCAGTAATTTGAAATGAACGCGACATCCCCGCACTCATTCGCTTATGCTGACTATGATCATTTGTGACATCCTGACCTTTGATGTAAATCTTGCCTGAATCAGGTTTTAACTCACCACATAACTGAGCCAACAAAGTGGACTTACCAGCACCATTAGGGCCGATTAAGGCGTGAATTTCACCCTCAAACAAGTCAAGATTGACGCCGTTAGTGGCTTTTAGGGCACCAAAGGATTTATATAAACCTTGAACTGATAAAACGGTTTTTGGTGTATCTAAGGCTTTTTGACGTGAGGTCTCAGGAACAATAATAGAATTACTCTTTACCATAACGACCCCCAAAGAAACGACCAAAGAGCCCTTGCTTAGCGTAAAGAGCGACTAATATTAAAATCGGCCCCATCACTAACATCCAATGCTCGGTCCAGGTGGTGAGAATACGCTCTAAACCCAAAAACACAATAACACCACCAATAGCGCCATAAAGGGTACCAAGACCGCCTAAGATGACCATCGCTAAAAACTCGCCTGATTTCATCCAAGAAGCCATATCGGGCGTTACTAAACCTGCATAATTAGCCCACAAAATACCCGCTAAGCCAGTGCCCACTGCTGACCAAATAAAAGCCACTAATTGATAAGATTTCGGAGAGGCGCCAAGACTTTGTACTCGACGTTCTGATTGACGAATGGCCTGTAATACCAAACCAAACTTGGAACGCACAATGGATACACAAATAAACACCCAAAGTACTAAGGCTATCAAACAGACATAATAAAACTGAGTGCGATCTTCAAGGTCCAGCCATGGTAAGGTATTACGCTCGTACATAAAGAGCCCCTCATCACCACCATAAGGTTGCAAGGCGATCAGCACAAAATACAGCAACTGAGCAAAGGCTAAAGTCACCATAATAAATTGCACGCCACGAGTTCTTAAGACAAAGAAACCAACGATTGCACCTAACAGAGCACACAGTAATAAGGCAATGGGCCAAAGAATCAGCGCAGAATTAGTGCCATCCCAACCAAAAATAGGATCCATCATGGAGTGATGATGCGCGATAATACCTACGGCATAACCGCCCATGGCAAAAAACATAGCATGACCAAAACTCACCATGGCGCCATAACCGAGTACCAAATCCAAAGAGACTGCGGCAATGGCATAAATTAAAAAGCGCGTGGCTACGCTAATCAAGTAGCTATTATCCAGCTGCTCTGCTCCATAAGGTAGCAGAGCCAACACCAGTAATACTAAAAATACAGCCACTTTGGCCTTGTTTGATAACAACATAAATCTTATTTTTTAACGGGAAATAAACCGAGCGGACTAACTATAAGCACAATGGCCATCAGTAAATAAATTGAAGCGGATGAAATACCAGCAGCTAAGGGTTGGGCAATTTCAGCACTAAAGAATTGGTCAAAAATCTGTGGTAAAAAAGCGCGACCTAGGGTATCGACCATGCCTACTAATAAGGCACCTACCAATGCCCCTTTGACTGAGCCTACACCACCAATCACAATAACCACAAAGGTCGTAATCAGAATACGCTCACCCATACCGATCTCTACAGCTAATAAAGGAGCCGCCATCACCCCTGCTAAACCGCATAGCACGGCACCAAAGCCAAAGATCAGAAAATACAATTTACGAATATCAATGCCTAAGGCATCAACCATTTCTCGATCATCAGCTCCCGCACGCACCAACATACCAGTACGTGTTTTATTAACCAAAAACCACAAGCTTAAGGCAACCAAGGCACCTACTGCAATAAAGAGTAATCGATACACGGGATAATTAAGACCAGGCAGCAGCTGCACAAAACCTGATAAAAGCGCTGGCGTTTCAACCATCGGTGGTTGGCGACCAAAAATTAAGGTCACCAACTCATTTGAAAAAAAGATTAGGCCTAAGGTAGCCAAGACTTGGTATAAATGGTCGCGACCGTAAAGCTTTGAAATGACCAAACGCTCTACAATCAGACCATAAATACCTGCTGCAAGCATCGCTGCTATCACAGCTGCTAAAAACGAAGCGGTTTGACTCAGAGTATAGGCAGCCACAAAGGCACCGATCATATATAAAGAGCCATGACTTAGATTGATCACACCCATGATGCCAAAAATCAAAGTCAAACCTGAAGCTAAAATAAAGAGCATGGCTCCATATTGCAAGCCGTTAAACAACTGCTCTAGCAACAACATCATGGCTTACATCTCACATTCTACGGCGAAGTTATCAGTACCCTGTTCGATAACCTTACGTACCACCTGAGGGCGTAATTCACCATTTTCATCCTTTTTTAACTGCAATAAATAGTAGTCGAGGATGGGATGTTGATTATTGGCTAAAGAGAATTGACCACGCAATGACTCAAAGTCATGCGTTTTTAAAGCTGCATGAAGTGCATCCTTATCAGAAATGTCGCCGTCAACCTTTTTGATGGCAGAATCAATCCAAAGTGCTGTGTCATAACCCACCATGGCGTATTCGGTTGGAATACGACCGTACTCAGCCTCAAAATCCTTAACAAATTGTTGGCTTTGAGGCAACTCAGAAGTGACAGCCCAATGGCTCACAATATAAAAATCCTCAGCGACTTGGCCTGTGGCCTCAATCATGCGAGCATCCATAGAGAAGCCTGGCATCATCATAGGAATGGTGCTATTTAAGCCAGAGTTACCATATTGCTTGGCAAAGTTAATGCCTAAACCACCTGGATGGAATTGATAAATCGCATCAGGGTTTAGGTTACGAATACGTGCAATTTCAACAGAGAAGTCAGACTGGTCTAAATTAGTATAGATCTCTGCTAAGACCTCGCCTTTGTAGCTTGATTTAAAACCATTAATGGCATCACGACCTGCTTGGTAATTAGGCGCCAATAAAACCACCTTATTGTAGCCAACCTCGTTAGCTGCTGCGCCACCTGCAGAGTGATAATAATCGTTTTGGTATGAAGCCACAAAGTAGTTCGGACTACAACGCTTACCTGCAAATACTGATGGACCAGGGTTTAAGCTTATGTAGGTTTTGTTTTCTTTAACCACACTTGGTACAACCGCTGCTAACACGTTAGAGAAGGTCACACCTGTAAATAACTCAACACCATTTTGTAGCATGCGATCCACCGCTTGCTTGCCGTTAGCGGGCTTTAAGCCATCGTCCTCGATAATCAGATCGATATCAACGCCACCTAATTTACCCTCTTTTTGTTTTAAAGCCAGTAAAAAAGCATCGCGTGCATCCTCACCCAAATAACCAGCAGGTGTAGATAAGGTGGTAATAAAACCGACCTTTAAGGCCTCTGCTTGGGCCACGCCTGCAAAGGCACCAAATACTGATAAAGCAAGTAGTGATTGTTTCAACATATGAGTCTCCCCTATGACTTAATTTGGATTTTAAATTTAATTATTTAATTTTGATTGTTTTGTTTTTTTTCTTTACGCCACATAAAAAATTCAGCTAAGGCAATAATCGCTAAAAATAGCACCCAAAATAAACTTGGGTATTGCTCTGTTAAGCCCTCAAACTCAGGCGAGATATGACGTAAAACGAAGAAGTGATAAGCCGCAAAAATCACATACGCAAGCACTGCTGCGATCACTCGCTTAGTAGCAAAAAACTTATAAACAAAAGGTGCGAGCAAGGTTGGTATAGCGTAGAGCATGGTAGTGACGATCATGCCAAATACCGAAAAACCAAAACTGCCTAACAAACTTAACTGACCACCATCACCCGTTGGATAGCCATAAAAACGAGTAAAGCTAAATACAAAGCTTAATAAAAGAATGGCTTTAAGGAATTGAAAAAAATAAAATAAATACGTTTGGTTCATGGCTTTATGGTCTCATAATTAATAAAGGGGTTTGATGCTGAACTATCGATAAGCTCCACAACAAACCCCTATTTAGATACAGGTAACTCTATTTAGTCAACCTGAATATTTTTCTTAAGATATGCTCTTACTTGCTCCACATCATTATCCATCACCTCTAGATATTGTGGTAAGTTCATTAAACCAGCTAAGTGTTCAGGTAATGGCATATCAACACCAATCGCCTCATGAATGGTTTCAGCAAATTTTAATGGTAAGGCAGTCTCAAGAACTAGCATAGGCACACCGTCATGAAGATTTTCACGAGCCACCTTAACACCATCAGCCGTATGAGGGTCGATAATCATACCGCACTCCTCGTACACCGACTTAATGGTATCTAGGCGATCTTGGTGACTACTAGAACCAGATAAGAAGCCAAACTCTGCTTCAAAGCGATGCTTTTCCTCAGAAAGGTCAAAATAACCCTCGGTAGCTAACTCATCCCACAATGCTTTAACCTTAGCACCATCTTGGTGCATTAGATCATAAACAAAACGCTCAAAGTTAGATGCTTTGGAAATGTCCATGGACGGGCTAGAAGTCTTATAAGTTTGCTCAGAGCCTCGCGGACGATAAATACCAGTACGGAAAAACTCCTCAAGTACGTTATTTTCGTTGGTCGCCAACACTAAACGCTTAATAGGCAAACCCATTTGACGTGCGATATGGCCAGCCAAAATATTACCAAAGTTACCCGATGGCACCGTAATCGAAATGCGCTGAGTAACGTCTTCAGTGGCTCTTAACCAAGCCCAGAAGTAGTAAACCACTTGAGCTGCAATACGGCCAAAGTTAATTGAGTTAACCGCACCTAAATGATATTTTTCTTTGAAGTCTAGATCATTAGCGAGCTCTTTAACGATGTCCTGACAGTCATCAAACACACCCTTAACAGAGATGTTGTGAATGTTTTCATCGTTTAGAGAGAACATCTGCGCACGCTGGAACTCGCTCATACGACCATGAGGAGAAAGCATAAAGACTTGAACGCCTTTTTTGCCACGTAAAGCATACTCAGCAGCTGAACCCGTATCGCCTGAGGTTGCTCCTAAAATATTAACGGTAGTATTACGCTTAGCTAATACATACTCAAAGATATTGCCTAAAAACTGCATTGCCATATCTTTGAACGCCAAGGTTGGGCCTTGAGATAGGCCAACTAAGCTAATCTTGTCATTAATCTTTTTAAGAGGAACGATCTCTTCGCAACTAAAGTTATCTGTGTTGTAAGTCTTTTCGCAGAGTTTACGAACATCATCCTTAGGGATGTCTGTGATAAATAGACTTAGCACCTCAGTTGCTAATTCAGCGTAACTTAAACGGCGCCAAACCTCGAGGGTGGCACTATCAATGCGAGGCAAGATCGACGGCACGCTTAGGCCACCATCGGGGGCTAAACCCTCTAAAAGAATATCGCTAAATTCTGTGGGGATTAAACCGCCACGGGTCGAAACGTATTTCATTTCTCTAGTTGCTCCAAACGGATGCGGGTCACTTTGGAATGCACAAATGGCATCTGCTCAATTTGGCCAATGGCCTTATCAACGTCGCCCTCTTTACTCGTATGAGTGAGGAAGATAATGCTAGCTTTGCCATCACTCTCCTGCTCTTGAATCATGGAGTCAATGGAGATATTGCCCTCGGCTAAAACGCGAGTAATATCTGCCAGCACACCGGCACGATCATCAACTAATAAACGTAAGTAATAAGAAGTTCTGACTTCCTCGATTGGTAAAATCGGATAACTCGCTAGAGCATCAGCTTGGAAAGCCAAATGCGGTACACGATTTTCAGGGTCGGTGTTAAGCATACGGCTCACATCAACTAAGTCTGCTACTACTGCCGAAGCCGTAGGTTCAGAACCTGCACCAGGACCGTAGTAAAGCGTTTCGCCAACTGCATCACCACGAACTAACACTGCGTTCATAGAACTTTCGACATTAGCGATTAGCTCGTTTTGTTTAACTAAGGCTGGGTGTACGCGTAACTCGATACCATCTTTGCGATGCTTAGCAATTGCCAATAACTTAATGCGATAGCCCAAGTTAAGCACGTGGGTGAAATCCTCTTGAGCTAAATGGCTAATACCCTCAACGTAGATTTTATCGAATTGAATTTCAATACCAAAGGCAATAGATGCCAATAGCGCTAATTTATGCGCTGCATCAATACCCTCAACGTCGAAAGTAGGATCTGCCTCAGCATAGCCAAAGTCTTGAGCCTCTTGTAAAGCGGTCGCAAAGTCTAATTTACGGCGACGCATTTCAGAAAGAATGAAGTTTGTGGTGCCATTAATAATGCCTGCAAGCCACTGAATGCGGTTGGCAGTTAGACCCTCACGAATCGATTTAATAATAGGAATACCACCAGCCACTGCTGCTTCGAAAGCAACCATCACGCCTTTTTCACTGGCTTTAGCGAAGATCTCATTACCATGCAAGGCTAATAATGCTTTGTTAGCTGTAACGACATGCTTGCCTTGTTCAATGGCGCTGAGGATTAGATCACGAGCAATGGTCGAACCACCGATCAGCTCAACAACCACATCAATTTCTGGGTCGTTAACCAAGCCTATTAGGTCATCATCAACCTGTACATGCTCGGGCACATCGCTAACCTTGGCAGGGCTACGAGTAGCAATACGCACAATTTCGATACGACAGCCCGCACGACGAGCAATCTCATCTGCGTTGCGATTAAGTACCGCCCAAGTACCACTACCAACTACTCCGAAGCCGAGTAAACCCACCTTAACCGGTTTTAAATCATTCACTGAATGCTCCATCCTTTTTAAACATCTCTTTAATTCCTCTAATAGCCTGGCGAATACGCTGCTCATTTTCAATTAGAGCAAATCGTACGTAATTGTCACCGTGTTCACCAAAACCTACGCCTGGAGAAACAGCGACCTTAGCCTCTGATAGTAGCTTTTTAGAGAACTCTAACGAACCTAGTGGCTTATAAAAATCAGGGATTTCGGCCCAAATGTACATTGAGGCCTTAGGTATTTCAACCATCCAACCAATTTCATGCAGGCCCTTAGCAAGCACGTCGCGACGACTTTGATAAATCGCAACTTGCTCAGTAACACTGTCTTGAGGACCATCTAGAGCTGCAATCGCAGCCACCTGAATCGGGGTGAACATGCCGTAGTCATGGTAACTCTTGATACGAGCTAAGGCATTAACAACCTCTTCGTTACCCACCATGAAGCCAACGCGCCAACCAGCCATATTATAGCTTTTACTGAGTGTAAAAAACTCAACTGCGACATCTTTTGCGCCAGGTACTTGCATAATTGAGGGTGCGACATAACCGTCAAAATTCATATCGGCATAAGCTAAGTCATGCACCACAATCATATCGTGCTCTTTTGCTAATCCAACAATGCGATCAAAGAATTCTAAATCAACACACTGAGCGGTTGGGTTACTAGGGAAGCCAATAATCAGCATTTTCGGCTTAGGAATACACTCGCTAACCGCCTTTTCGATTTCAGCAAAAAAATCACCACCAGGGATCATTGGTACTGAACGAACATTAGCCCCAGCAATCACTGCACCATAAATATGGATCGGATAGCTGGGATTAGGTACTAAAACCGTATCGCCCTCGGCCAAAGTCGCTAGCATCAAATGCGCTAAACCCTCTTTAGAGCCGATAGTAACGATAGCCTCGTTTTCTGGGTCTAAGTCAACCTGATAACGACGCTCATACCAATCAACAATTGATTTTCTGAGTCTAAAAATACCCTTAGATACCGAATAGCCATGTGTGTGTGGCTTTTGAGCTGATTCAATTAGCTTATCAACGATATGCTGTGGGGTTGGACCGTCTGGGTTACCCATAGACAGGTCGATAATATCTTCACCACGCCTACGCGCCGCCATTTTAAGCTCGCCAGTAATGTTAAACACATAGGGGGGTAAACGCTCAATACGCGGAAAAGATCTCATAGGTCACCACTGATTAAATTAAATATTGACAAACTCTTTAATCTATCCTATCTAGGGTTATCGAGCAATTAAATTAGCGAAAATAGTAAATTTTTATATGTTAAAAATGTCTTATTAACGATTTAGATTCATTAACATGTCACAATTGAACTCTAAGATTAGTAAAAAAAGGAGATATAGTGGAACTTCAGTTGCAATCAAGAACCGCTGCTAATACGGTCACTAGCTATGGTGACGACTATATAGAAATTAATAGTGAAAAATATCACCACCCTATTTTCTTTCGCCCAGAGGGCCCCGTAAGCCATTGGCAAGTTAAGGGTTTACAAGATATCACGCTAGACTCTCTTATCGAAGCGGCCAGCTTAATTAAAAAAGAGCAAGATCCCTTTGCTTTACTTAACGAGGGCAGCATGGCTCCTCGCTTTGATAACGCCCCCGAGCTAATTCTTATTGGTACTGGCAATAGACAGCAATTTGTCCCACCTGCCGTTTTGCAGCCTTTATTAGATGCTGGCATTGGTATTGAGTGTATGGATACTCGAGCAGCTGCACGCACCTATAATGTCTTAATGAATGAAAACCGCATGGTAGTTGCGGCCCTCTTAGTAGATGGGTTAGATTGATTCTTATAAAGACATTCAACTATTTTAAAATTCACACAGAGGGTAAATTACATGAGCACAAACGTGGAAATCAATCAAAAAGTTGCTGATTTCACAGCAGAAACTAATGAAGGCACCATCTCTTTAAACGATTTTAGCGGTAAATACTTAGTCCTTTACTTCTACCCTAAAGACAACACCCCCGGCTGCACCAATGAGTCTAAAGACTTTCGTGATCAAAACGAGACTTTTAAAGCTCTAAATGCCGAGATTGTTGGCGTCTCACGTGACTCCCTAAGATCACACCAAAACTTTATTAACAAATACGACTTACCTTTTAAATTAATTGCCGACACTGAAGAAACTCTTTGTAATCAATTTGATGTGATTAAAGAAAAAAATATGTTCGGTAAAATCGGGCGCGGCATTGAGCGCAGCACCTTTTTAATTAATCCAGAGGGTAAATTAGTAGCCGAATGGCGCAAAGTCAAAGTAGCTGGTCATGTTGACGAGGTACTTAACACACTTAAAGAGTTACAGTAATCGTAATCATTAACTACTGAGCTCTTTCTTTTTATTTTTAATTTCGGTGTATAAATTATGGCTCTTCCTAAACCACCTCTAAAACCAGCCACTCGTCTTGATATGAGTGACGTTCCAACACCAAAAATACGTCGTGCCCGCAAAAGCGCAGCAAAAAAAGTAACTGCGGTGGCAACAGAGGCAGTCATTGAGCAAAACTTAGAAGAGGCTCAATTAAGCGCAACAACACAGCCCTTAGTCGCCTCTGAGCCTACTCTTACAGAGACTCCTGTTGCAAAAAGTGCCGATGCACCGAAAGCCACAAGCAAAGCGATCGCTAAAAAAGCGGCAAGCAAAAAAACTGCTACCGTTCCAAGCAAAGCTGCCGCTAGAAAAGCCACTAAAACAGCTACTAAAGCTGAAAGCACTACCAAGGTTACTGAGCCCACAACAACCGTAGCAAAGGTTGCGTCTAAAGCTCGTAGCGAAGGCAAAAAGTTATTTGTCTTAGACACTAACGTCCTTATGCACGATCCGACCTGCTTATTCCGTTTCCAAGAACATGATATCTTCTTACCGATGATGGCCCTTGAGGAATTGGATCATAATAAAAAGGGTCTCACTGAGGTAGCACGTAACGCTCGTCAAGTAAGCCGCACCTTAGATTCACTAGTAGCTGATTATGACGATCTTAATGTTGGTATTCCTTTAGACAGCATTGGCAACAAAGAGGCCACTGGCTTATTGTTTTTCGAAACACACCAATTTAAGCCATTAGAGCAACAGATGGTCGAGGCAGACTTACCTGACAACATCATCCTTAACGTAGTGCAAACGCTTGAACAAACTGAAAAAGACCGCGAGGTCATTTTAGTTTCCAAAGACATTAATATGCGCCTTAAGGCCAAGGCCCTAGGTTTAGCCTCTGAAGACTATCTTAACGATCACTCGCTAGAGGACTCTGATCTTGTTTATGACGGCGTGATGCAATTACCTGATGACTTTTGGCAGCGTCACAGTAAAGACATGGAGTCTTGGGTACAAGGTGGCACTACCTATTACAAGGTTAAGGGTCCACTATGTGCTGAATTCCTAGTTAATCAGTTCGTCTACCTTGAGGGTGAAACACCACTTTATGCACAAGTTAAAGAGATTGCTGGCAAAACCGCTGTTTTAGCCACGGTGCGTGATTATACCCACAAGAAAAATAACGTATGGGGCGTTGTGGCTCGCAACCGAGAGCAAAACTTTGCCCTTAACTTATTAATGAACCCAGAGGTTGATTTTGTATCACTCTTGGGCCAAGCTGGTACGGGTAAAACGCTACTTGCCTTAGCCACAGGTTTAACCCAAGTGCTAGAAACTAAACGTTACACCGAAATCATCATGACTCGCGTTACCGTGTCGGTAGGTGAGGACATTGGTTTCCTACCTGGTACCGAAGAGGAAAAAATGCAGCCATGGATGGGTGCTCTGGAAGACAACCTTGAGTTCTTACATTCTGGTAGCAACAGAGAAAACCTCCAAGATTGGGATAGAAGCGCTAGCAAAGAATTAATCCAATCGCATATTAAGGTGCGTTCTCTAAACTTTATGCGCGGTCGCACCTTTTTAAACAAGTTTGTGATTATTGACGAGGCACAAAACCTTACTCCTAAACAAATGAAAACGCTGATCACCCGTGCGGGACCAGGTACTAAAATCATTTGCTTAGGTAATATTGCACAAATTGATACCCCATA